>Ga0316207_10000168_pt1 | contig 130551 bp, 126 predicted proteins | sample 6weekpyrite_MG_FD_204943 | JGI IMG/M metagenome (GOLD analysis project Ga0316207, IMG submission 204943) | Microbial mat bacterial communities from mineral coupon in-situ incubated in ocean water Damariscotta River, Maine, United States -... | ecosystem: Environmental > Aquatic > Marine >...
GGAGCCATTTCAGTTGCTGTAAATGTTAAGAGTTCTGGTTCTAATTTAAGCACTAACCATGGCGCTATGACACTACTTATGTAGCTATATGCCACCATAACTAAGCCATTAAATAATGAACAGTAAAGTTTAAATGAAGTTGGGATTATAAAATTTAGCATTTAACCATCCGTAGCAATCTAACTACAATTAGAGGGCCTAAAACGTTCTTTTACTTTAGGCCCCTTAATAATTTCACCTGTTTATAATTAACAGGTTGTGTTTTTTTAACGGGCTATATTAGCGAAAATTATTTGCCTATTCATAATGTCTGTCGTGTTGTAAATTCAATCGATCGTTGCAACACATGGGCTAAATCTTCAAACGGTATATTGTTATTTTTTTCAATACCTTGCTTATTTTGACTCTACTCTGGCACCGTAGACCACGTCAACCTAGCTAAAAACCCCAAAACTAGTACTTTTTGATTATTGTTCCCACATAACAACTAAGTTAGTTTACGTAACAAGGACTATGTTCCAGGGACGGACCACGGATGGTTTTTTCTACCGGCCCGTCAATCGCTTTTATTCCCCGGCTATTGTCATTTCTTCAAGCAAGATTGAACCGGTTCTTGTGTTGCGCCGTAAATCCACATCGTTGCCGACTGCCACCATGTTTTTGTACATGTCATTGAGATGGCCGGCGATGGTGATTTCTGCTACCGGGTATTGTATTTCGCCACCCTCTACCCAAAAGCCGGCTGCGCCGCGCGAGTAGTCACCGGTGACGCCGTTAACGGCCGAGCCCATGAGTTCGGTTACCAGCAAGCCGGTGTCCATCTTCTTTAACAGGCCTTGTGCATCAAGTTCGCCCGGTTCAATGGTTAAGTTACGCACACCACCAGCATTACCCGTCGTTTGCATGTCTAATCGACGAGCCGAGTAACTGTCTAGCACATAACCTTGTAGTACACCTGCTGTCACTAAATCTCTTGGGCGAGTCACCACGCCTTCGTTGTCAAACGGTGCGCTGCCAAGCGCGGCTAATAAGTGTGGTTGTTCATGAATGCGAATGTGCTCTGCAAAAATTTGTTCATCTATTCTGTCCAGCATGAATGAGGCTTTTCGGTATAAGCTGCTACCACGTACCGCTGAAACAAAATGGCCTAACAAACTCGCGGCCACATCGGCTGAAAATAGAATGGGGGCTTTTCGCGTGGTTAGTCGTTGTGCGCCCAAACGAGACAAAGTGCGCTCTGCTGCTTTTCGCCCGATACTGGTCATGTCTTCTAACGATTCTGCCTTGCGTGTTGAGCTATACCAATAGTCGCGTTCCATTCCGGATTCATCTTCTGCGATGACGGCGCAACTGGCACTGTGGTAACTACTCGCATAACCATTTAAGAATCCGTGGCTGTTGCCATAAACGCGTAAACCGGTATGGCTCGACACCGAACCCCCTTCTGAATTTGTAACACGCTTATCATAGTCTAATGCAGCCGCTTCACATTGAATCGCAAGCTCAATCGCCGAGCTGGTGTCTATTCCCCACGGGTGGTTCATGTCCAAGTCTAAAAATTCAGTTGCAAGATCGGCTTTATCCGCAAGGCCTGCACATTTATCTTCGGCCGTGTAACGAGCAATATCACAAGCGGCTTGAACAGTACTGAGAATTCCCTGTTCTGAAGTGTCTGTTGTCGTGGCGGAGCCTTTGCGTTGCCCAAAATAAACGGTAATGCCCAAACCGTTGTCACGATTATGTTCAACTGTTTCTACTTCACCCATTCTGGCGGTAACACAAAAACCGCTTTCGGCACTAATGGCCGCTTCGGCTGCACTGGCACCCGCCACTTTTGCCTTTTCTAACGCATTCGCAATGGTTTTCTCTAATTCAGCCTGCGCTGGCAAGCTTGGCTCACTCGTTTGTTCGGCCATTTGATTCATTTCATTATTTCCTATTGATATCCGTACATTTTCATTCTGAAGTTGCTTATAATAGCGCCTTGTAAAGTTAACGCGATCGCATGCTATGTCTGATGAAGACGATTTAATTGATAACCGCCCTCCCAGCAAGTCTCAACGCAAGCGCGATATGCATGCGCAATTTGATCTTGGTAAAGTGCTGGTGGAGTTACCAACCAGCCAACTCAAAAAGCTTTCGCTCGATGAGTCTTTATATGATGCCATCGACATCTGTAAAACTATTCGTCAACATGGCGCGCGTAAACGCCAACATAAGTTAATCAGCAAGTTGCTGAGTGATGCAGATACCGCGGCTATCCAAGATGCCGTCGATGACTTTAAAGCACCACAACGTGAAGCCATTGCCGAACTCCATGCTATTGAAGACTGGCGCGACCGGCTAATTGCAGAAGATGATGTTGCGTTAACCGAGTTCATCGGTCAGTACCCTTCTGCAGACCGGCAACAACTTCGCCAAATTCTGCGCAATAGCAAACAAACTAAATCACTTGATCGTAGCAAACGCGCCAAGCGCGAATTATTTCAATTTATTCGGGAATTAGTCGACGTTAAATCTGACTAACTGCCGTGACGTAAACTAATTCGCAAGCGCCTGCGCCAGTATCTTTACGTGACATTGAGCTATTCCAACTAAAGCCATTGCTATTGGTCACTTTCACCAACTTGCCACTAATTTTTATTAAGCTGCCCTGACGAATTTTTCCTAACTGTTTTTCTATTTCATCATTCGCAGGAATCATATGCATGTTTGAGCTTTGCTCAATCACCTCTTGCAGACTAATGGGTGAACGTTCCATACGCCATGTATAAAAACGTACTGTCTGCTTAATATCCAACTTATCGATCACCGCCGTATCGGACATGGCTCCCCAGCCTAGCGCAAGATCCAACGGCGAGAGTTCCGCGCTGGCATCGATAAAGTATTTTTCACGCGATAACACCCGCGCTTCAATGTCAAAATCTGCTTGCGGAGTAATTTCATAGCCCTTGTACGGGATCACGGCTGCAGAGTTTAGGTTGCTTTGTACTGGCGTACTGGCAATCAATACACCGGGTGCATGGTCTATTACTCTATTCTGATCGTGCTGCCAAAATGCACCAGCCACAAACAATGCAATCAGAATGATTTTCTTCATGCTTTATTCTCGAGCCAATCTACCTCTATTTGTTGGTTAAGGTGAATATTAATCAACTTATAGGGGTGCTCTTTATTTTTAGGGTTCGTCTTCACGTTGATCATATGTTCTGGTTGCCACTTGCGGCTAAACATATGAAAACCGCTATAGACTTTGAAACACGCACCATCTTCCAAGCACACCACCGCGCCATCTTCTTCCACTGATGCAACTACATGCCCTTGTTTCAAACCCGGATAGTCGGCCATGTTTAACTACCTGTTCCACCAACGGTTATTCCGTCAATACGCAGGGTGGGTTGTCCAACACCAACCGGAACGCTTTGGCCTTCTTTACCACAGGTGCCGACACCCGTATCTAATTCCAGATCATTACCGATCATTGTGATGCGGTTCATAACATCTGGGCCATTACCTATTAATGTGGCACCTTTTACCGGCGCTTTAATTTTTCCATTTTCAACTAGGTAAGCTTCGCTAGCCGAGAACACAAATTTACCTGAGGTGATGTCAACCTGCCCACCGGCGAAATTCACCGCATACAAGCCTTTTTCTATCGATGCGATAATTTCCTGCGGATCGGTATCACCCGCTTGCATATAGGTGTTTGTCATGCGCGGCATGGGTAAGTGGCCATAAGATTCACGGCGACCATTACCTGTGGGTTCAACACCCATTAAACGGGCATTCATTTTATCTTGCATGTAGCCTTTTAAAATTCCATCTTCAATTAAAACTGTTTCTTGTGTGATGGTGCCTTCATCATCAATGTTTAACGAACCACGACGATCTGGCAAGGTGCCATTATCAACCACAGTAACGCCTTTCGCAGCCACTTGTTCACCGACACGCCCACTAAACGCAGAACTTCCTTTACGGTTGAAATCACCTTCAAGTCCATGCCCTACTGCTTCATGTAGCAACACGCCGGGCCAGCCCGGCCCCAGTACGACATCCATGGTGCCCGCGGGTGCCTCTACTGCTTCAAGATTCACTAATGCCTGACGCACGGCTTCGCGGGCAAATTGTTCTGCCGCAGCCTGGTCAATAAAATAGCCATAACCACGACGACCGCCACCACCGTGGCCACCTTGTTCGCGCTTACCATTTTGCTCAACTATGACGCTGACATTCATTCTAATTAACGGCCTAACATCACCAGCTAACGTACCATCGGCGGCAGCGATTAAAATCGTATCGTGGGTTGCGGCCAGACTAACCGTCACTTCTTTCACGCGCGGATCGGCGGCACGTGCAGCGGCATCGGCGGCATGTAACAAGGCAACTTTTTCATCTGCCGTCATGCTGGCTAGCGGATCCGCCGGTGTGTAAAGATCATGCCCTGCAGATTTGGAAAATACCTGTGTTTTGCCTTCACCCCCTGTACGAGCAATGGCACGAGCGGCATTGGCTGCTTGAGATAATGCGGGGAATTGAATGGCATCAGAGTAGGCAAACCCTGTTTTCTCACCATTCATTGCACGAACGCCCACACCTTGGTCAATATTGTAACGGCCATCTTTTACAATGCCATCTTCCAGTGACCACGATTCATTACGGCTTAACTGAAAATATAAGTCGGCAGCATCAACATTATTTTGCATAAGTTGATCGAGCACGTTTTGCAGATCATTTTCATCTAACTCTGCGGGTGCTAATAACTGGTTTTGGGCTAATTCAAGTGACGTACTCATGGCAGTTTACACGGCATTCTACGATGCTCCGTTGCAGGAAAGTTCTTTCTAATTTTATTAACTTGTTGGTTATCCAGTTCTGCGACAATGGCGCCTGAACCATTTTGAATCCGATTCAGCACATGCCCCCATGGATCTACAATCATCGAGTCGCCATGTGTTTCACGACCACTAATGTGGAACCCGCCTTGGTCAGCAGCGATGACATAACAAAGGTTTTCTATCGCGCGTGCGCGCGTCAAAACTTCCCAATGTGCTTTACCCGTTATGGCGGTAAACGCAGACGGCATAACGACAAACTCCATACCGGCATCCAGCATGTGACGGAACAATTCTGGAAAGCGCAAGTCGTAACAAATGGCTATGCCCATTTTTCCAAACGGCGTGTCGATGACGACGACTTCATCACCTGCTTCGGCTGTTTCGGATTCATTATAACTTTCATTGCTTGCATCAATGTGTACATCAAACAAGTGAATTTTGTCATAACGTGCAACACGTTCACCCTCAGCATTAAAAACCAAACAAGCATAACGAACATGTTGCACACTACTTGTTTTCATTGGTATGGTGCCGCCTACAATCCAGATGCCATGCGTTTTTGCTTGCTTAGCGAGAAAGGTTTGTATCGGGCCTTCTGAATCGTTTTCAGCGATGGTCAACATGTCTGAATCAGCATGCCCAAGAAATGCAAAGTTTTCAGGCAAAACAACTAACTTGGCCCCTTTTGACACCGCATCACTGATTAAACGCCCTGCTTCAAGCAGGTTTGAATTTACATTTGGCCCAGATGCCATTTGCACTGCTGCGACTTGACTCATGTTCTTTTACTCATGCGATTACTCTATAAACAATTCAATTTGATCAGACCGGCTACTACCTGGCCGCAAATCCATCAATGCTGCATCAATACCTAACGATATTAACCATACATGCAATTCCTCAGCCCAAAGGCTGCCTTCTTCTCCACCCGGGTAACGAATCACTAATGTTGACGTCTCAGGTGCAGACAATAACGCTTGCACAGACTCTCTTACGGCTGGCATTGCAGCAACGCTTTCGCCACTTCGTGGCCGCGCCCATCGTTCAGCGCTAAGTGTGCGAACACTCTGTGCTTCTTGCGCCACCAAAATAGCCTTTGGCTCTTCAAGCGCTTGAGACGATGATGCCAGCAACATCAGGAAAATGATTCCAAAATACTTCATAACTGCTAATCATACCCAATTTGGCCGCTAAAGACGTAAAAATAATCGTTTTTACTCAGACTCTTCTATTCCCGCCACCGGTTTGATTTCTTCTTTTAACTTCACGACTTGCGGGTCATCCCAGCCTCCCGTCACCGTATATTGATACCGCGTAATATCATCAATAGCTGGCCGGAATAATTTATCGAGCGCAAAGACAACCCCGCCTGCCAGCGGCCCACCAACTATCGCGCCTGCAAGAGGTAAACTGCCCGTTAAATTTGGCGTAACCGTCACTAACTGGTCATAGTCGCGCACGACTAAGCCGGTTCGACCAGAAACATCTAGTCTTGCCGCAGGGCCATCAAGGTAAAGATCTGTGGTATAGGCATCGCCAGCATCTATCTGAAAACTACCTTTAATACGGTCAAAACTAAAACCCTTTTTGAATACATCACTAAAATCCAACGTTAGCCGGCGTGGCAGCGCCTGCAAACTAAGTAACCCAAACACACGTCCAGCACCAGGACTAACGTCTTGTAACTGGCCATTATCAATTCTTATTTGAAGCTTGCCACTGATTTTATTTAAAGCAAATTGAAATGGGCTTCCGCGCCATGTTAACTGTGCTGCGTTACGACTCTTACCTGCTTCAAAACCGACTGAGTAACCCAGGCTTTTAAGAAATTTACTAAATTTTTGAGATTTTAGTTTCGCGTTAAATCGAGTCGCTTGTTCATCCACTTCCTTTTTCCATAAGCCACTAGCAGTAAACTCCAACTCCGGGCTGATGATAGAAAGCGCGTCTAGGCTTAAGCCATCAGTGGTTTTATTGATTTTTGCATTTAGCGCACCTAATTCTGCGCCATCAAAAAAGAGCTGCTTAACGGACACTTCGATGCCTGGTAACTCACGGGGATCAAGATTTATGTCGTTAGTATCGCTTTCAAGCCGGTCAATTTTAAGAAACTCTAAATTGGCTTTTACGATGTCCGTCTTGGTGTTAAAGGGAATAAGCAATTCACCTTTAATTCGATCGGCACTGATAAAACTTTGCCAATGGTTCTCCTTACGAAACAGCTTGAAATTTTTAATTGCAAACTCTGATCCCAATGCTTTCAAAGACGCCACATCTAAGTTCACATCTTCCAACCAAGGCATCGACGTTGGCTCAGCTGATTCATTGTTATTCAAATTCTCACGTGACAAATACGAGAGCCAGTCATCCACTGAGACACTATCTAATTTCCCTACAATGGATACACGAGCTGTTGAAGGTGGAATAGGCAGTGTGTCACCAAACGCAATTGATGTGCCGGCATATTCATAATTATTATTTATTTTTTTAAACGCAACAATGGCGCCGGTGTTGTTCCCATAGTCAATATTTACCTGAATATCTTTATCTTCTTCAATAAAAGCTCTCAGTTTTAATGGAATACTTACGCCAACTGCTTTAGCAAAAGGGGCCGGCAACTTAACATCGGCGTTGCGCAGGTCTGACTCTAACGATAATTCAATAGGGTGTGTGTCCCCTTCAGGATTTCGAAATGACATTTTTGCCAGCCAGTCAGTAGCTCCTTCACTGATAACTGGAATGTCTTTATTAAATTTTTCTTTAACCAGTTTATTCAGATCGAGCTTGCCTTTTGCAGACAGTGACATTCCTGTTGCAGCATTGTCGCCATGCGTTATCTTTAGTTCAACAGGTGTGTTAAATAGGCGCGCGTTGATTCCCTGTCCCTGCAAACCTTTATTGCTAACAGAGACTTTTCCGTTGATGTTTTGTAACTGTATGTCTTCACCCTTGATTCCGAGCCGAGCATTTTGAAGTGTAGCAACACCATTTACCGTACCATCACCACTGGTTGTTGGGATGACAATATTCAAATTTAGTAGCGCATCACCCTGTGTGTCCAGCTGTGCTAGTTCGTTACTGTAACCTTCTGCAAGTTTTGCGGCGTTCACGTACTTAATTAAATCAATGGTTGATGCTTTTACATCTCCTTTCAACTCAAGAATAGGCTCTTCTATGTCGATGTCAGCAATGCGCGCAGTCACGTCATGAATAGTAGCGTTTAAAATTTTTCCTGCTCGGCCAAAAATATCCAGGCTACGGCCACTAAAAACCACTTCACCCTGCATGTCGCTAATTAATGGCCAGCCTGATTCATAATCCAATTTGCCATTAACAACATCAAAGCGCACTTCAAATTTACCTTCCCCATAATCAAAAGGGAATTTATCTAGTGGCCCGCGAAGTAAGAATTTTCCAGTTGGCGAGGAACCTTCAATTATTGATTTATCTAACCATGCAATGGTTTTTTCGCTAAGCAATGTGACGGGTAAGTATTTAGAAACTTTACTCGCGTCAGCATTTTTAAAGTCTACTAATAAGTCAATCACGGGTGTCCCTGCCTCTGGTAAAGATAGACTCATTGCCGCCCGCAACGCCACATCATTATTTAATGCGTCAACATTTTCTAAATCGATTAACCAGCCTTTATCATTTTTTTCCCACTGCATACTTCCGGTTAATTTCAATAGCTCAACTTGTTCGCGAAACAACCCTGCGGTATCAATAGCAACTTTATTGCTATCCATTTGCAAATTACCGCGTTCGTTATTAGCGACAAAAGAACCAGCAAGCCCGTTGACTCCCGGCATGTCCTTATATGAGTTTGTATTTAAATCCGAAAACCTGCCATCAACATGCCATTCTTTGCCTTTTAGCGCGAAAAGCAATGTTGTGTTTTGGAGTACGCCTTGAGGTTTTATATACGTTAACTTTTTGCTAAATTCACTTTCCAATACTTGGAAAGCGTCAATAACCGGCACTACATCTGACAGTTGCAAATATTTTGATGCCGCAGCTATGCGTTGCGTTACACGGTGATAACGTACATTCAGGTCAGACTTGGGCCAAACAGACTGCTTGGTTTTAAGCAATAATTTGTTTAAATGAAGATTCCACTCCTCATTGTTTTGACTCCATAATACTTCTGTATCAACTGCCTGCCAGTTAATGTCATTTGCTCGTTTTCCATTGAACGCTAAATCTGCTGCCGCGATTTTTCCTTCTAGTGATTGAAGTGAATTATTTTGCCATTTGCCCCACACTTCAAAATCTGCTTTACCACCAGCCAGGCTCACCCCTTTTGCTAACGGTTTGCGCCACCATGCCGCGGTAAGTAACGCTTTGGCATTAATATAAATGTCACCATTCCACTCAGAAAATTTTCCTATTTCTCCCTTTAATTCCAGCGCGATATTAATTTCTTGGCCTAGTTTTTCCGGAAGTAACATGCGACCGGTTAGCTGATGCGTGTCACTGTCATTCATCAATTGAAGATCGACTTCTTTAAATGAAATGCGTTGTTCATTTAACGGGATATCGGTCCAAATGATTGTGCTAGATTCAATCCCGATATTAGGTTGACGTAGTAACCAATTAGTTACCTTATCAGAATAATTTGCCTGGCTATTTTCTTCTGTTGATAAGCCATCAATACTAAAACGGTTGTCTGCATGCCGCGTAATAGAAAGCTCAACACCGCTAATTGTAAAACTTGCCGGAACAAAATCCAGGTGACGTATCGATGCAAAAATATCGAGTCCCATTTTTGCATCCGTAAACTCGAATAATACTTTTTCACCTTGTTTATCAAATAACTGAACATTTGAGAAATGTAGTTGTGGATCGAAACCATTCCATTCAGCTTTGAGACTAGCCACTTGAATTGGTTGACCCGCATAATCACTAAGCGCTGCTTGTGCCTCTGAACGATAATCTTCAGCTAAGGGCAATAATACACGCATTAACGTCAACATGACTGCCGCCAAGACGATTAGGCCAGCGAACCCATACCAAAGCATACCGATCAAATATCGAATGGCTTTATTCATCGTCACGCACTTAGACTCACTTCTAAATTTAAATAGTATTTAATATAGGTTGATGAGTTACATCATCACTACATCGTAATTTTCTTGGCTATACAAAGACTCAACCTGAAGTTTGATTGGTTTACCAATAAAGTCTTCGAGTTCTGCCACACTGGTAGATTCTTCATCCAGTAACCGGTCCACCACCTCAGGTGATGCCAGCACCATGAAGGTTTGCGCATCATACTGCCGCGCTTCCCTGATTATTTCCCGAAATATTTCATAACAAACTGTCTCTGCGGTCCGTAACGAACCACGCCCACCACAAGTAGGACAATCTTCACACAGGACATGTTCCAATGATTCACGAGTTCGTTTACGTGTCATTTCTACTAAACCCAACGCAGAAACTTGGCTAATATGGCATTTAGCCGGATCTCGTTCGAGATTTTTTTCTAATGCCCTGAGTACTTGACGTTTATGCTCTTCATCTTGCATGTCAATAAAATCAACAATCAAAATCCCACCAAGATTTCTCAAACGCACTTGTCTTGCAATGGCCACTGCTGCTTCGAGGTTGGTTTTGAAAATTGTTTCATCGAGATTACGGTGTCCTACAAAACCGCCTGTATTTACATCGATGGTGGTCATTGCTTCCGTTTGGTCAATAATAAGATAGCCACCCGACTTTAGATCTGCCCGTTTAGCTAATGCTTTATGAATTTCATCCTCCACAGAGAATAAATCAAAGATAGGACGTTCGCCTGGGTAATACTCTATCCGGTTAGCAACTTCTGGAATGAATTTACGTGCAAATTTTGCAGCGCGCTCAAACGTTTCTTTAGAGTCGATACGAATTTTTTCTATTTCCGGGCTAACTAAATCACGCATCATTCGCATCGCCAGCGGGAGATCTTCATGAATTAAAAGCGCTGGTTTTTTGGTTTTCATTTTCTCAACAATCGCCATCCACATGCGGTGCAAATATTCGACATCCGCTTGAATTTCTTCATTGCTAATACCTTCTGCTGCCGTACGAACGATATAACCGCCAGCATAATCGCCAACCGCCAACGCTTCTATCTTTGAGCGCAAGCGCTCTCGTTCAGACTCTTCTTCAATTTTCTGAGATACCCCAATATGCTCGACACCCGGCATAAAAACTAAAAATCGTGATGGAATTGAAACCTGTGTAGTCAACCTCGCCCCTTTTGTTCCAAGCGGATCTTTCACAACTTGCACACAAATCTCTTGGCCTTCTTTTACCAGACTGTTGATTGATTCAGCTTCATTGTTTTCACCATCAACTTGAATATCGGAGGCGTGCAAAAATGCGGCCCGCTCTAGACCCACGTCAATAAATGCTGCTTGCATACCCGGTAATACTCTAGACACCTTACCCTTGTAGACATTGCCCACTAGGCCACGTTTTGCGGCGCGCTCAACATAGACTTCCTGCAACATCCCATTTTCAACCAGTGCGACTCGCGATTCATTGGGTGTGATATTTATAAGAATTTCACTACTCATTGCTAACCTATCTATTCCTTATTATGTTCTGGCTTAATCATAGCACCATAAGTGCTCACTTCAGGTGGCTTGAATCGCAAATTCTTGTAACAAATCAGCCATTTCAAACAACGGTAGGCCCATTACGCCGCTATAACTGCCTTGTAAGTGTTCAATAAACACAGCAGCCTGCCCTTGAATGGCATAGGCACCCGCCTTATCGAGTGGCTCACCACTGGCAACATAAGTTTTTATTTCAGCATCAGTCATTTTTCGAAAAGATATCTGGCTGCTGCACAGCCTTGCTGATTCATGCTGCTTGCCCACAAGTGCAATAGCCGTTAACACGGTATGCTGCTTACCAGAAAGCTTCGTTAACATTAATTCTGCATCTGTTGGCGATGTTGGCTTTCCTAAAATTTCGCCTTTCAACACAACGACTGTGTCCGCTCCCAACACGGGGCAAGCTTTGTTACTGGCCTGCCAACCTGCGCGAGCCTTATCAAGCGCCAGCCGTTGCACAAAGGCTTGAGCTGATTCGTTAGCCAGACGCACTTCAGGCACATCAACATCTACTAGCTCAAATCCAATACCAATTTGTTTTAATAATTCAGCACGTCGTGGCGATTTTGAAGCGAGGAATATTTGTGGCTGGCTCATTGCCGGTTTCCTGAATAAGTTTTGTTGGCGAATACAAAATAAACGTTGCATTTGCTCATTTTATCGATCATGTCACTAAATCTAATCGCGATGGTATGGGTGGTTTGTCATCAATGACCATGCTCGATATATCTGCTCGGCCAACACAACACGAACGAGTGCATGCGGTAGTGTTAATGCAGAAAGTGACCAACTCAAATCTGCTCTTTGTTTAATTTCATTAGACAAACCATCTGCGCCACCAATGATAAGCGCCACATCGCGCCCTGAACCGGCCCACTCCGACATGTGTTCGGCTAGCTTTCGTGTCGTCCACGACTTGCCGTTCTCATCCAGAGCAATGACTGTGCAGTCTTTGGGAATAGCCTGCAAAAGTCGGTCTGACTCTTCAGCAATCGCGCGCTTTAAATCACTATTTTTGGAACGACGTCCGGGCGGAATTTCTTTTAGTATTGGGGTAAATTCTTTTGGTAGGCGTTTGATAAATTCATCATAGCCGCTGCTTACCCAAGCAGGCATTTTCTGCCCAACTGCGAGAATATGGATATGCATAATGTCAGTTAAAGCCTAACCGTTACTATCTTCGTCAGACGGTCGACCTTCAACACTCCAAAGTTTTTCAAGGTTATAAAAATCACGAACCTGAGGCACCATAATGTGCACCACCACATCACCTAAATCGATCAGTATCCATTCACCAGGATTATCGCCTTCATGACCTAACACCGTCATACCTGCTTTTTTTGCCTCAACCAACACACTTGTTGCTAGTGCTTTAACTTGCCGCGTTGAAGTACCACTGGCAATAATCATATAGTCCGTAAAGTTACTTAACCCTTCGACATCCAGAACGCGTATATCGACAGCCTTGACATCTTCAAGTGCCTCAACAACTACTTTACTCATTTCACTTACGCTTAATTGAACTGCTTTTTTCATTGGTACAACCTATTTTCCTGTATGTAATCGCTGACTGTTTTATCCAATAATGTGTCTACTGGAGCAGCGGTGTCTAGTGCTTGCCTAACTTGTGTTGAAGAATGAGGTAACTCACAATGCAAACCTGTAATAATCGAGCCGGCTATTTTATTCGGCTTTAGTTCCGTTCCCCGTTCTAAAAGCAGTTCTGCCAATTCGCCGGTGGTAACTATTTTCTCACCAGGCCGACCAACAACAACAAGATGCGCTAATTCAAAAATTTCAGACCACTGATGCCATGCCAACAAGCTATTAAAAGCGTCTACGCCAACAATAAAAAATAAAGCCGCCTTTGGGTGTTCCCCGCGCAACTCACGTAAACTATCAACACTGTAGGATGGCGCATCTCGATGAAGCTCGCGTTCATCCACTGAAAGCTGTGGGTGATTTGCGATAGCTAACTTTAGCATCGCCAAACGATGTTTCGCGCTTGCTGAGGGCGCCGATCGTGTTGGCGACTGCTGACAAGGCATTAAACGAACTTCATCAAGCTGAAGGGATTCTAAAACGATTAACGCAAGCCGACGATGAGCCCGATGTACCGGATCAAAGCTACCACCCAAAATTCCGATTGATGCCATTACTTAAATGCCATTAAATCAACCGCGAATATGACCATCACCAATCACGATATATTTTTGCGAAGTCAGCCCTTCTAAACCTACCGGTCCGCGTGCATGAATTTTGTCAGTACTGATACCAATTTCAGCACCCAGACCATATTCAAAGCCATCGGCAAAGCGTGTTGACGCATTAATCATTACCGAGCTTGAATCGACTTCGCTAATAAAGCGCCTTGCACGACTAATATCTTCACTCATGATTGATTCTGTGTGCCCTGAGCTATGCGCATGAAGGTGTTCAATCGCTTCGTCCATATCAGCGACAATACGGATAGATAAAATAGGTGCGAGATATTCTTCATCCCAATCTGCTTCCGTTGCTGCAATCGCTGCGTCAGTAATTTTGCAGGTTTTTTCACAGCCGCGTAATTCAACACCTGCGGCTAAGTATTTTTCAACGAGAACTGGCAATATCTGTTCGGCAATAGCCTCAGCAATCAATAATGTTTCCATTGTGTTGCACGTGCCATAACGTTGCGTTTTTGCATTCACTGCAACAGCAACCGCTTTATCAAAATCGGCTTTATCATCGATGTAGACATGACAGACGCCGTGTAAATGTTTAATCACAGGTACGCGTGCATCTTCAGAAACACGTTCGATTAACCCTTTGCCACCCCGTGGGACAATGACATCAACAAATTCAGTCATTGTAATAAGTTCGCCAACAGCTGCTCGGTCAGTCATCTCGATCACCTGCACGGCTTCGGCTGGCAAATCGGCATCGGCAAGACCTTGCCTTACGCATGTTGCAATCGCTTGGTTAGAATGAAACGCTTCCGAACCGCCGCGCAAAATGGCAGCATTACCCGATTTCAAACACAATGCCGCAGCATCGGCAGTGACGTTTGGACGTGACTCATAAATAATGCCTACAACACCTAGTGGCACACGCATTTTTCCGATCTGCAATCCGTTAGGTTGGTATTTCATGTCTTCAATTTCGCCAATTGGATCTGGAAGCGCAGCGACCTGACGTAAACCTTCGGCCATGCCATCAATACGTTCGTCATTCAGTTCAAGTCGATCCAGCAACGCCGCGTCAAGGCCATTTTTACGCCCAGCGTCCATATCTTGTTTGTTTGCTTCTAACAGGCTGGCTCGTGAAGCAAGCAAGGCATCAGCAATGGCTGATAAAGCGGCATTTTTTTTGCCGGTGTTTGCGCGAGCCATTTCTCGCGAGGCCTTACGCGCACGCAAGCCCAATTCGCGCATATAAGCTGCGACGTCAGTTTGATTCATTTTTAAATTTGTTTGCATCATGTATCTCTTAAATCAGGCCGCCATCTTTCTAGATGGAAAGGCTACGAGCGGTACTGCGTTGTAAAATCACGGCTGTACTCAGACCGGCCAACGCGAGGCTTAATTGTAACAATTCATCCCACACATTGCCTGTTGATTGGCCTTTAATTATCCTGTCTATGCGTGCGGCCGCAATGAGAAGACCTTGCCAACGACGTGGCCCATATTTCATTAATGCTTTTTTAATCAATGGCTTACGCTTTTGCCAAACACGGTACTGGGTTAAAACCTGATCCAGTTTTGCTGCATCTGGGCGTCCGGCAGGAGAAGCACATTCCGCCGCCATTTTCGCTAAACTTCGTATTTCCCGTGATAACACCCACAAGACCAATACGGCTTCGACCCCTTCATCTCGGAGACGACTCAACATTCTTTGGGTGTACGCTACGTCTCCTGATAGGGCCGTATCAACAAGCCGATAGATATCAAACCGGGCATTATCGGTCACTGCATCGTCAATATCATCCAGGGTAATTGGCCCTTCACCATGTAATAACACTAACTTTTCTATTTCTTGCGCAGCGGCCATCAAATTACCTTCAATGCGTTGGCTAAGTAATTCTACCGCGGCGGCTTCCGGCTGCAATCCTTTGGCTCGCATTCGTGCGCTAATCCAACTCACCAGGCGGTTTGAGTCCAGCGGCCAAATTACAATATTCTTGCCTACTTTATCCATAGCCTTGTGCCATTTGGTTTTTGACACACTGGCTTCCAATTTGCCGGTAATAATAAGCAATACGGTATCTTGTGGAAGTTGTTCTGCCCAAGCTTGCAACGCCTTACGACCCGCGTCCCCGGGCTTTCCTGTTGGTATGCGAAGCTCTATTAAGCGAAGTTCGGCAAACAGTGAAAGTGCATTAGCCGCGTCATTTAGTGCGTTCCAATCAAAACTACGATCGACATGCATCACTTGTCGCTCTGTAAAACCTTTTTGAAGCGCAGCGTGGCGAATAGCATCCGCCGCTTCCTGCACTAACAGCGTTTCGTCACCACTAAGTATATAAACGGGGGAGAGATCACCTTGAAGATGGGCGTCTAGCTGTCCAGCATCCAGCTTCATTTAGCCACGGCGATAAGACTGAAGGCGACGCAATACCTGAAGAACTAAATCGCGTTCCATTTCAACACGAAAACGCGCTTCTTCATTACCTTTGCCCAACACATTGTCTCTGTCGTAAGTGTAATCACGCAATTGACGGAGTGGTTGAGGAACAAGCAGCACCTTGCCTTGACGATCCTTAAGGCTAACATTTAGTGAATATTGCAACTCATATTCAGCTGTTTTTCCCGATATTCCTGACACGGAAAGTAACCGTCGCTTGTATTCGGGGGCTGAAATCTGCAAAACAACTTGCGCTTCATTAACCGTATCCACCACATCAATGCCATTAGCTCGAAGACTTCGACGCAGCTCAACACCCAACGCAGAGTACTTTGAGGTACCTTGAATATGCATCCGCTGTAAATCTGCAGGCAAATCTACGCTCCCGCGCAAGTGGAAGCCACAACCCGCCAGCAATAACAGCGTTGAAATCAGCATTAAGCGTAAAACGTTCATAAATTCTCCTGTTACCGCAAGTTATCACGACACAACGATATTCACCAGCCTACCGGGAACAACAATGACCTTACGCACAGTCTTGCCATCGGTATGCTTTACAACCTGCTCATCAGCAAGGGCTTGTTCCTCGATAAACTGTTTATCTGCATTCGCGGGCACATTGATTTTAGCGCGCAATTTACCATTTACCTGCACGACTAATTCAAGCGTATCCCGCACCAGCGCATCGGCATCGACGTTGGGCCAGGATGCATCGATCATGGCTTCGTTGTGTTCACGCTGTTGCCAAAGTGCGTGCGTAATATGCGGCACTATCGGCGCTAATAAGCGCAAAATAATATCGACACCTTCAGCTAACAATTCTGATTTCCCTGCGGCCTCCAGCTTTTCAAGATCTGAGAGTAGATTTAGCATTTTCATGCCCGCTGCAACAACGGTATTAAATTGATACTTTTCTACATCGTGGTTAGCTTGTTCAAGTAGGCTGTGCAATTCACTACGTTGTGTGCGTACCTCGGCATCTGCAGTTGACCAATCAAATGTCTTACTCACTGGTGCATCGCTTGCTACTTTCCACAAGCGTCTTAGGAAACGTGAAGCGCCTTCAACGGCATCATCGTTCCATTCCAGTGATTGTTCTGGTGGCGCAGCAAACATGGTGAATAAACGCACGGTGTCTGCACCGTAGTTTTTAATTAGTGCTTGTGGGTCAACTGTGTTGCCCTTTGATTTTGACATTTTACTGCCATCTTTAAGCACCATGCCTTGCGTCAATAATCGTTTGAAAGGCTCGTTTGGTAACTTGATATCGTTATCCACTACTTCTGGAATAACATCACGCATTAATTTGTTATAAAAGCGCGCGTAAAGCAGGTGCAAGATCGCGTGCTCGATGCCACCCACATATTGATCCACAGGCAACCAATAAGCTGCACGCTCATCGAGCATCGCCTTGTCGTTATCTTTACAAGCGTAACGCGCGTAGTACCACGATGACTCCATAAATGTGTCAAAGGTATCAGTCTCACGTTCCGCTTTACCACCACAAGTTGGGCACGTGGTGTCATAAAATTCTGGCATCTTTTTAATTGGTGAACCAACGCCATCAAAATCAATGTCGGTTGGTAACACGACCGGTAATTGATCTTCGGGCACCGGCACTTCACCACAAGACGGACAATTAATGATAGGGATTGGTGCGCCCCAGTAGCGTTGTCGTGAAACACCCCAATCACGGAGGCGGAAATTCACTTTTACTTCGCCTTTACCTTGCGCAGCAAGATGATCTGAAATAGCTTTAAATGCAGTATTAAAATCCATGCCATCGAATTCACCGGAGTCAATGCAAAGCCCTTTTTCAGTGTACGCGGCGTTAGCAAGATCCACATCACTACCATCAGCTGAATTAATTACCTGCTTAATCGGCAAACCGTATTTTTGTGCAAATTCAAAATCACGTTGATCATGTGCGGGCACTGCCATCACTGCACCTTCGCCATAGCCCATCAAAACAAAGTTTGCTGCATAAACCGGCACTAACTCACCACTAATTGGATGGTTTGCCAACAATCCAGTATCAACGCCTTTCTTTTCCATGGTTTCCATCGCTGCTTCCGATGTTTCCATAACCTTGCATTCATTTATAAAGGCAGACAGATCAGCATTATTCTTTGCGGCGTCGATAGCCAATGGATGTTCCGGAGCAACTGCCACATAACTCACCCCCATTAACGTATCGGGTCGGGTCGTAAATACTTTCAAGGGCTCATTATTCACGTCAAAAACCACTTCAACGCCTTCCGAGCGGCCTATCCAATTGCGCTGCATGGTGCGGACTTGCTCTGGCCACTCATCAAGCTCATCTAAATCGGCTAACAACTCATCAGCATAAGCGGTGATTTTCATGAAGTATTGCGGGATTTCTTTTTTCTCAACTGCCGTGTCACAGCGCCAACAACAACCATCGATCACTTGTTCGTTCGCCAACACTGTCATGTCATTGGGGCACCAATTCACCGGGGCGGTCTTTTTGTAAACTAAGCCCTTTTCATACAGCTTGGTAAATAGCCACTGCTCCCAGCGATAATAATCTTGGTGGCACGTAGCAAGTTCACGATCCCAGTCATACGCAAAACCTAGCTGATCTAGCTGGTCACGCATATAATCGATATTTTCATAGGTCCACTTTGCTGGTGCGACCTGATTCTTAATCGCTGCATTTTCTGCCGGCAAACCAAACGCATCCCAACCCATTGGTTGCATGACATTTTTTCCGCGCATACGCTGGTAACGGCTAATCACATCGCCGATTGTGTAATTTCGCACGTGCCCCATATGCAGGCGACCACTTGGATAAGGGAACATCGACAAGCAATAAAACTTTTCTTTGCTATTGTCTTCCACTGCGCGAAAACACGCATTCTCCCGCCAGTAATCACGGGCAGTTTGCTCAACCTGTTGTGGTTCGTAAGGAATTTTTTCCATGCTATTTTTACAGCCAATCGTCAAAAGGCGTAAGGATACAGAATTGGTGAAAAAACCGCCATAAAAAAGGCATGAAACCACGCCAGCCATTCTTGAAAAAAGCTGATTTTCCTTCTCAATGAGGAAGATAAACTGACCTTGCTTAATGACGAATTAGAATAACCTGAAAATTCGTTGTGTGAGTACCTTTATGCCTACTGACCACAGCTACAACCTAAATATTCAGCTTAACGTCATTTAATCGCTAAATCTTTTACTTTTTTGAAGGTACTAAATTTCTTGGTTTTTCAACATTTACTATTAATTTCCACCTTAAAACGAAACTGTTAAATTAAAACCATAAACTATTTTAGCAGTACGAAAGCCTTGTGGTTTTGAAATGGGTTTACCAGCAAAAACATCATAATTTAATTTTTTATAACGACCCCGCAAGCCAATCACTCCGCCAGCAAGATGTTTGCCTAGTAAAAATTCACTTGCTTGGCCATCTACTTCGCCGTAATCCACGCCAAGATAAGCCGACTGTCCACTGCCGCCTAGCGCCACACTTAAATCATTGCGGACAAACCAGCCTCTATCAGCAGAAAGACCTTGTTCACCATCAAACCCGCGGACGCTGTAACGGCCGCCGATAAAGAGACGGTCTTGAGGCACTAAGGGAGTGAGATTGTGCTGCGCATGAAGTCGTGTGTTATAGCGAAACGACTGGCTACCTATGTTAAATGGTACATCCAAAGAAACATTGGCGGTATAGAGTGATGGACGCGATGACCCTTCGTTAAAGGGATCTTCGGGAGCAGCTAACGTGTTAAACGCACCGGTTCCACGTCGCCATGCCAGGCTAGCATCAAGAGTATTTTTACCCATGTATTCGCGATGGTTAACTCCTACTTCATAACCTGCTGTACGGCGGCGTTGTAGTGACACTTCAATGTCATTAATAAAATTTCGTGAGCTGCGTAAATAAGCACGCAAATAACCCGTTGTGCGGCGCCGCGCATCACGATGCAATCGACGAGTGAGGCGTAATTCGGATGTGTTACTTTCCCCGTCGTAACGTAAAGTTTGTCCAGCCGTCGCTACTGTTTGACGAAAATTAAACTCGCTTACCGTTGCGCTAAATAACCAATTCTGAATCGGCGCAGAATAATGGACGGTATACCCATCTGTTCCTTTAGCGCTACTATCCCCTCCTTCTATATCGCTATTTAGACTGACATAAAATAAATCATTCAGAGAAAAAAGATTATCGTAAGATAGCGTTACATTAACCTGGTTTCTTCCTGTTGAAGTGGCACCTCCATCGTCGATACTTATGCTGCCGCGCAAGGGAAAATCTTGTTTATAACGAATTAACACATCGCTATCGCCCGGTTGCGCTTTTTCATCCGTTGATGGTTTTATTTGGAAGTCGGCTTCGGCGGTGGGTACGCGTTTAAAATTTTCCAAGCCTTGCTCTAAATCACGAAGATTTAATATGTCACCCTGAATTACTGGCATGGCACTTTTCAGTATCCGGCGCGGCGAATCCGACTTAAATATGATATTGCGTATTCGCCCTGGAATAACAACTAAATCAAGTTCACCACTTTTTAAGTCCTGCGGTGTTGCCAAGATACGCGTGGTGACAAAACCTTTATCTACTACTGCATTTTGAACGCGGGTGATAACCACATTTATGCCTATTACGCCCAGACAACGGCCAATCGCCTTAGCTTTACCTTTTGTGACTACGTTCAGAGCGAATTGAAACTGTTCACTATCTTGGCCAATTAAGTTGATTTTGTTTATTTTAAAACAAGGCGATTCTTGTTCAGGAAATTCATCGGTCAAGCGACTCATCGATGGGGAAGGTTGCTGTACATCAGGTCGCGTTTCAAGTCTCTCTCGTAATTGCCGCTGTCGTTCTTGTTCTCGCAATGTTTCACGCGCGGTGTTATCCGGGACATTCAGAGGTGTTGCTCGTAATGGCGGTGAAAACAATAAGCTACTTAATGCCACATAAAAACTTAACACTATTGCTGAAAAAAAAGACAACGTGGCACACACGGATTTACACATACCGACACTCCATATCGTTAGATTCATTCATCCATAAATAAATTTTTTACTGGGTATTTGTTTGCAGTTTTTAGCTCTGAACAAGCTGTCAATACTGGTGCCCCCACCGGCACGAATTATAAGGCCTATAAATCAACCACTGCAATACTTGCAATTTGCATTATTTTAAGCTTTTTTGTTTTAGATAAATGACCTACATCATTGACCTGAAGCCACTTTAGGCCCAGAGTGGAAATGGTAATATCAAATAATGAGGACACTGGGTATGACAGATAATTTAGCACTGAGCATGAAGCTAATTGATGCATATAATAAATTACTCCACAGCGTTTACGACACGCTGGTCGAGGCTGGCGACAAGCTTAAACCGAGCTTGGAAAAACGTCTTGAGGACGCTGCTGCGCTTGATGAATTGGGTCGCGAGGAGATTGATACCATTAGCGGGTACTTGCACCGTGACATTGAAGCCGCTGCACAGTGGATGGCTGACAATGAAAAAAGTGAACTCAATGACTGGCTACGCTTTGACATTGAACAAGTCGAATCTCGCGTGCTGGAAGCATTTAGCCAGCTCGCCGATCAAACTACTGTCGAGTTAAAGCAACTTGAGCAACGGGCCACTGAAATGGGGGAATGGCATACAGGTGAAATCGTTGGCATTGGCACGTTAATCTGTAAAAAGTGCGACAAGGAATTACACTTTCATGCCACTGGGCATATTCCACCCTGTCCTAAATGTCATGGCACGAAATTTAAGAGACACGCTTAAGCATTACGTCTGAACGATCACCTGTCATTGCGAACGCAGAGAAGCAATCTCTTAAATCCAGTGGTTCGCCATAGAGATTGCTTCTCTGCGTTCGCAATGACGGTAGCTAACCAATGGCAGGCTTTTACAATGACCGCTGATAAACTTTAACAACTACTGCGCAGTCACAGCAACTAAGCAAAAACAAGCCCTGCAAGCATTTATTTCAAAACAGTCTTTTGAACTTCAAGTGTTTTTATATCTTTCGTCAATACATCGAAATTAAATTGCCCACCCGCCAAATTTCTATCCAATGTTAAACGATCATAACCTGCGCTACGTAAAACCCCTTGGCGCTCAACGCCTTCAAAACTAATCACGCGCACTTTCTTACCAATATAGTTTTTTACTTCTGAAATCTTAATGGCAGAAAAAACTTGAACCTTACGCAATTGTTCTTCTTTTATTTCCACTTTTTGGGCTTGCTCTGCAGCGTAAGCTTGTGACTCAAGTGCCGCTTCATTTTTAATACGCAATTCTTCGCGGAGCGTCTCAATACGTTGTTCTTCCGGTGTGAGTAAATCATTATTGTCAATAACGACCGCGTCTTCACCTCTAAGCATTTGCATAATACGTTGTTGAAGTAATTCTTGAGCCTGCAATTCAGTTATTTCGCCATTTTTCACTCGCTGAGCGATCTGCACTGATTCGTTCATGACACCTACCATTGGTTCAAACAACACGACAACAATTAAAATTGTGGCAACCAGATTAATAAGGAAAGGAGTTTTGGCTTTTTGCCAATGCATGATTGCAAAAATAATTGATACCAGCGGAATAAAAAAGATACCAATTCCCCACATCACATGCTGCTTAAAACCTTCAACCATTAGCCAAAGATAACTGAGCATCGCAATAGCAAAAAGTACTAGCGTGACAATAAGCATAATATTCTTCCTTAAAAGGTTTTTTTATATATAAGTAGTTTTATACGCTTTATTAGCGGCTACGTAAAATCCCAGCACCCAATATTAATATCAAACTGATAAGCAATAAAATGACACTGTTCCCAAAACGCACATAAAATGTTTCTCCTTGCATCGGCTGAACTTGTCCTTTAAGTACCTGAACCGAAAAAGAAGGCGCGAGGTGTGTCACGTTAGCATTATGATCGACCAAGGCTGTAATACCCGTGTTAGTTGACCTTAATAAAGGCCGAGCCGTCTCTTTGACGCGCATTCTGGCCATCGAAAAATGTTGTGGCGGTGCTAGTGAGTCGCCAAACCATGCGTCATTACTAATGTTAATGAGCAAGGTAGCTTCCCCCGCTGTTTGCGCCAGTTCTTCACCAAAGACGATTTCATAACAAATCGAAATGGCAGCCTTTTGACCTGCTATGTTAAGCGGAGGTTGGATTCCACCAGTACTAAAATCAGACAGCGGTACGTTAAAAATGCCACCTATCGCGCGTAATATATCGCCAAATGGAACTACTTCGCCAAAAGGTACGAGGTGTCGCTTGTTATACACCCCAAACTCACTGCCGAGCGCAACGGCACTATTATAGTAATGAACCCGATCGCTCCCTTCTACCGTCCTCTTTATAGGCACACCAATAAGCAAATCCGGCCCATTGTTTTCTCTAAGTTGGCGAACAATATCTTTTATGAAATTATCTTCGACTTGGTGAAAGAAAGCGGGAACCGCTGTCTCTGGCCACACAATTAAATCTATCGTTTCATCTTCCAATAATTCCAATGTTAACTCTTCATAAAGACTCATAATTCGCGCCTGATTCTCTGGCACAAATTTATTTAATTGCGATACATTCCCTTGTAACAGGGCGACATTAAGTGGCTTACCTGCAGGGTAGGCCCATTCAACCATTTGCAATGACCAACCTGCGCCCCAAATTACGGCCAATATTAATAACGACGTTTTTTTGAAGCGTAACAATAAAAATAATGATGACACGGATAGCATCATTAGAAAGCCAATGCCATAAACACCTATTACCGGCGCATAGCCCGCCAACCAAGTATCGATTTGACTGTAGCCTACATTCAACCAAGGGAAACCTGTAAACAAAGTACCTCTTATCCACTCTGTAGCAGTCCATAAAGCTGGAACCATAAACAAGAACAGCATCGGCCTTTCTGTTAAACGAAACCGGACGACCAACCAAGCAAATAAAGCGGGGAAAAGTGATAGATAAGCGACTAACAATATCGTTAGGAACAGGGCCAAAACTATAGGCGTGTGTCCAAATTCATGGATACTGATAATAACCCAAGAAACACCCGCGCCGAAGATTCCTGCACCAAATAAAAAGCCACGCCAGATTGCCTGACGAGGCGTGATATCTTGTAGTAACCAAAGTAATCCCAACAAAGCTAGAAATGCTGAGGGGGGAAAGTCAAATGGTGCAAAGCCGGTTACTAACAAAATACCGGCAAGGATGGCCAAACCATTATTTAAACTATTTGAATTTTTATTTTTTTTAATCACGCGATACTGTTTTTATTCTGGTTTAATCGAATCCAATCTGCACATCGCTTTGTCGCAAATAATCTTTGCGTTCTTCGCGCCTCTACGAACTCTGCGTTTAAAACTCATGCCCACATAAATCACGTCAAAATATAATGCTCACTCTCTTAGTCAGCATATACTGTTATTCAATGTCAGGCATCGCATTTAACGCAGCGTTCGCAAAGATGCAGAAAACACAAAGTAAAAAACAAACTGTACTAGCTAGATACCGACATCCGCCGGTATGACAAGGAGAAATTTTATTTATCCGGTAGCACTTACCGTTTGTTCCAACCGTTCTACTTTAAGCAAGTGCACACGACGATTGTCTGCACGTAAAACTTTAAATTGCATGCCGGCTATGGTGCTAATTTCTCCACGCTTTGGTACATGTCCAAAGCTGTTAATAACCAGACCACCCACTGTATCAAATTCATCATCTAAAAATTGGGTGTTAAAATATTCGTTAAAATCTTCAACCGACGTTAAGGCTTTGACCGTAAATTCATTGTCTGTTAATTGTAAAATAGAAGTGCCTTCATCAAAGTCATATTCATCTTCGATTTCACCGACAATTTGTTCGAGCACATCTTCAATGGTTACAACACCGGCAACGCCCCCATATTCATCAACAACGATGGCCATATGATTGCGGCTTGAACGGAATTCTTTCAGTAACACATCAAGACGTTTGCTTTCGGGAACAAATACGGCGGGTCTAAGAATTTGGCGCAAATCAAACTTCTCAGCATTACCGCCAGCGGTAAACGGCAGAAGATCTTTCGCTAACAACATACCAATCACTTCATCTTTATTTTCACCAATCACGGGGTAGCGAGAGTGTGAAGCATCAATAACCATCGGTATAAATTCAGCTAATTCAGCATCGCGTTCAATAACAACCACCTGCGAGCGCGGAATCATAATATCCCGAACCTGCATTTCAGATACCTGTAACACCCCTTCAATCATGGCTAATGCATCAGGGTTAAGCAGATTGCGTTGCTCTGCATCACGGAGCAACTCAACTAATTGGTCGCGATCTTTGGGTTCGCCCATCAACACTTGGCTTAGTTTTTCTAACCATGAGCGCTGCATGGGCTCGGTACTATGTCGGTCTTCGTTCATGAGATTTGTCATCTCACTCCCTATAGCTAAACGGAGGCGAATTATACGACTTTTTTAGGTCATTACGCTATGCTTAAACCATAAAAATAGACGGGTATTATTGGTCTTGATAAGGGTCAGAGTAGCCCAAACCCGCTAAAATCTGTCGTTCCATCTCTTCCATCTGCTCGGCATGGGCTGATTCTTCATGATCATAGCCTTGCAGGTGCAATACACCATGGACAACCATGTGCGCCCAATGGGCCTCAAGACTTTTACCCTGCTGTTCTGCTTCAGCTTCAACCACGGGAGCACATATAACTAAATCGCCGAGAAATTCCTCTAAGTCGTCATCTTCATAGGTATCATCCGGTAAAAATGGTGACTCAAATGGAAAGGATAATACGTTAGTGGCCCCTGGCTTATCACGATATTTTTCATTGAGTGCTGCACTTTCTTGTTCATCAACAATACGAATTCCAACCCCGACTTCATCTCTATCAAGGCAGGTCTGGCTTATCCAGTATTCGATTCGCTTTGAATCTGGAATGTTTTTTGATTGACTCGCAAACTGCAACTGTAAATCAACCATTATTCATTCTCTTTATCTGACTCATGATCTTCGTAGGCATTAACTATACGAGCAACCAATGGGTGTCTGACAACATCTTTCGATTTAAAAAAACTAAAACTTATTCCTTTCACATCGTCCAACACTTCAATCACATGCCGCAAACCGGATGGCGTGTGTTTAGGTAAATCAATCTGCGTTACATCACCTGTGACTACCGACTTTGAACCGAAACCAATTCGAGTCAAAAACATTTTCATTTGCTCAACCGTTGTATTCTGAGCTTCATCTAAAATGACAAATGATTCATTCAAGGTGCGACCGCGCATGTATGCTAATGGTGCCACTTCAATAACATTACGTTCCATTAATTTAGATACACGCTCAAAGCCTAGCATTTCATACAAGGCATCGTATAAAGGACGTAAATAAGGATCGACTTTCTGAGCTAAATCCCCTGGCAAGAAACCAAGCCGTTCACCCGCTTCTACTGCAGGCCTTACTAATAAAATCCGTCGTACTTCCTCTTGCTCTAGCGCCTGCACTGCACAGGCTACTGCAAGATATGTTTTACCGGTACCCGCTGGCCCTACCCCAAAATTTATATCGTGATGCACAATATTTCGTAAATACATTTGCTGGTTAGGTGTGCGGGACTTGATGATTCCACGTCGAGTCCGAATGCTAACTTGCTCACCACTCATTGGTGGCGGATCAACTTCATCAACCCCTGAGCTGCGCAAAAACAAATGCACACTCTCTGGGTTAAGTGGTGATGAATCAGTTTCAAGATAGAGCCCTGATAAAACATCACCGGCGGCTTGTACTGAGCGACTTTCACCGATCACTTCAAATTGATTGCCGCGATTATTAATTTCTACACCCAACGCGCGTTCTATCTGTCGCAGGTGTTCGTCAAATTGGCCGCATAAATTAACCAAGCGGTGGTTGTCGGTGGGTTCCAGTGTGAACTGGCTAGATTGAATATTATCGCTCAAAATGGTCTGGCTTCACTCGCGTTGTTAGGTTGCTTTTATAAAGATAGACAATGAATATAGGCAATGCAATAAGCGGTTAATTGGCTAATTCGCCACGTAAAGAGTTTGGCAGCGCTTCGGTAATTTTCAAATCAACGAATTGACCAACCACACTTTCATTCGCGGGGAAGTTCACAACTCGATTATTTTCTGTTCGGCCACTCATTTCCTTGTCATTTTTACGGGACACACCGGTAACCAATACTTTTTGCGTTGAGCCAACCATCGACTCGCTAATCGCTGCTGCCATTTCATTAATGCGTTTTTGCAAACGTTTTAGTCTCGCTTGTTTAACTTGGAATGGCACGGCATCTTCCATGTCGGCCGCTAAAGTTCCTGGGCGCGGGCTATAAATAAAACTGAACGATTGATCATAACCAATCGTTTCAATTAAATTCATGGTTGCTTCAAAATCCTCATCGGTTTCACCAGGGAAGCCGATAATGAAATCAGACGACATACTTAAATCAGGCCGAATCGCGCGTAAGCGCTTAATGATATCAACGTAACTCTCTGCCGTATGGTTTCGCTTCATCGCAGACAGGATTCGATCCGACCCACTTTGAACAGGCAAGTGTAAATGGCTGACCAACTCCGGGACTTCAGCGTAAACATTTATTAAGCTGTCGTTCATTTCCATAGGATGTGACGTCGTGAACCGCACTCGGTCAATGCCATCGATAGCTGCGACGTAAGTAATTAGCAACGCTAAGTCAGCAATGTCGCCATCATGCATCACGCCTCGGTAGGCATTTACATTCTGACCCAGTAAATTAACTTCTCGAACGCCTTGTGCCGCCAGCCCGGCTACTTCTGAGATGACATCATCAAAGGGGCGATTAACTTCTTCACCGCGCGTGAACGGCACAACACAGAAAGTACAATACTTGCTACAACCTTCCATGATAGAAACAAATGCAGTGGGGCCTTCTGCTTTTTGTTCTGGCAACCGATCGAATTTTTCAATTTCAGGAAAACTGACATCAATACTTGGCAGATGTTTTTTCTCTGTGTCCGTCAACATCTCAGGTAAACGATGTAAGGTTTGTGGCCCAAAGATAATATCAACATAAGGCGCGCGCGAACGAATTCCCTCGCCTTCCTGACTTGCTACGCACCCACCAACGCCAATCACGAGTTCAGGGCGTTGTAATTTAAGTTTGTTCCAACGACCTAATTCTGAAAACACCTTTTCTTGCGCCTTATCACGCACCGAGCACGTGTTCAGCAACAACACATCGGCTTGTGACGGATCGTCGGTACGTTCCAACGCATGGGAATCATGCAGGGCATCAGCCATCCGCGATGAATCATATTCATTCATCTGACAACCGAAGGTTTTAATAAAAAGTTTGCGCGCCATTTCAATCAACTACTCAAAAAAGGGCGCCAAACTTAGCACTTTAGACCGATTTTGGCCAGCAGCTTGCGCAGTTTAAGGCTCAGAGCCGATCTTGTGGATACTTAAATCAGCGCCGTGATATTCCTCTTCTTCGCTAAGACGGATACCCACTAGCATTCGAATGACGCCGTACACGATAAGGCCACCTATAAAGGCAACCGCGATACCCATCAACGTGCCAAGCAATTGAGACATGAATGCGACACCACCCAGACCACCCAACGACTGTTGGCCAAAGATGCCGGCTGCAATGCCGCCCCATGCACCACAAAGACCGTGCAAAGGCCACACGCCGAGTACGTCATCTATTTTCCAGCGATTTTGCGTCATTGTGAACATCCACACGAACAACGCGCCCGCGACAAGCCCTGTTGCCAACGCGCCTAGAGGGTGCATTAAGCTTGACCCTGCGCAAATAGCGACTAATCCTGCCAATGGCCCATTATGGATGAAACCTGGGTCATTCTTACCAACAATTAAGGAGGCAAGAATACCGCCCACCATGGCCATTAATGAATTCACTGCAACTAGACCACTAATCGCATCAATAGTTTGTGCCGACATCACATTAAAACCAAACCACCCGACGGTCAGTACCCACGCACCTAATGCTAGAAATGGAATGCTAGATGGTGGATGCGCTGACATTTCGCCGTCTTTAGTGTAACGACCATGACGTGGCCCGAGCAGTAAAACCGCCGCCAATGCTATCCAACCGCCCACAGCGTGTACGACTACTGAGCCTGCAAAATCCTGAAACGGTGCTCCGTAGGTGGCTTCTAACCAATCTTGAATTCCGTAATTGCCATTCCATACAATTCCTTCAAAGAATGGATAAATACCGGCCACTATTAATAGACTTGCGATAAGCTGAGGATTAAAGCGTGCTCGCTCTGCTATACCACCCGAAACAATCGCTGGAATTGCCGCCGCAAAAGTCAGTAGGAAGAAGAATTTTACAAGTTCATAGCCATTCTTATCTGCCAAAATTTCTGCGCTTTCAAAAAAACCCAGTCCGTAGGCAACGTAATAACCAATGAAGAAATAAGCAATGGTGGAAACGGCAAAGTCAGCAATAATCTTAACAAGTGCATTGACTTGATTTTTTTTACGCACTGTCCCCACTTCAAGGAAGGCAAAGCCGGCATGCATGGCAAGCACCATGATTGCCCCCAATAGTATAAAGAGTGTGTTACTACCCGATTGAAGTGTTTCCATTATGCCCCCTAATAAAACTATTTATTATTTATTCTTAGATATTGCACCAACATTATCACGTTTGCACTGCTTTCTACCATATGAGATCACTAATTAAAGCCTTAATCTGATGTAATGACTTTTATGCTCATGCTGTCGTGCGGGTCACAGATTCTATATAATTATCGTCATGAATACCTCAAACCCCTGTCTCTGTGGCGATTCCCGCGGATACGAAAAATGTTGTGGTCCTATCCACAACGATATCAGCAACGCGAAATCTGCAGAATCACTCATGCGCGCACGTTACAGTGCTTACAGTACTGACAATCTCGATTTTATTCGTCGAAGTTGGCACAGCTCGACGCTTCCTAATGATGTTGGTCCCAACGAAGATGGCTTTTCGTGGCAAAGTCTAAAAATTATTGAGACGAAGCTAGGCAGTGACAACGATGAGAAAGGTGAAGTCGAATTTATTGCCTCCTATATGCTCAACGGGCATGCAGGAACATTACATGAACTTAGTTTTTTTAAACGAGAAGCCGGTGAGTGGCGTTACCTTGATGGTAAACAGAAAAAAGGCGAGCCTGTAAAGCGCGATAAAATTTCTCGCAATGAACCTTGCCCCTGTGGCAGCGGAAAAAAATATAAACGTTGTTGCTTAAAATCATAATAAGATTTTTTGTACCGTCCCCACTACGAAATAATTTCATTAAATAAAGTATGTATTAGTCTCACAGATAGAACTTTTGTACTAGCTCTAGTCACCTGTTAATCGGTCTTACTACTGTCTGCAACACTTAAACCTCAAAGAACTGGCATAGTCGAAAAAAAAGCATATAGTTAGAGTACAACTTGTGCCGTGGGGGCATTAAAACAACTAACAATAAACTTAATCATGCCAAACTCTGACACTTCAAATGTTTTAGATGCGCAACATGACGCAGATGATCTGCTTAAAGATATTAAGCAACTTGTCAGTATTGGCATTTCGCTTTCTGCTGAGAAAGATACCGAACGTTTACTCGAACACATTCTCGTTAGTGCCCAAGACCTTACCCATGCTGATGGCGGCACCCTTTACTTACTTACCCATAACGACAAACTTAGCTTTGAAATGATGCGTACCCGATCTTTAGGTATTGCGCTTGGCGGCCCTAAATATAAAGCGGTTGAGTTAAACCCTGTTCCTTTGTTTGATGATTCTGGTGAACCGAATAATAAAAATATAGCTGCATTTGCCGCGCTTACGGGTAAAGTTATAAACATTGTAGATGCCTACGATGCTGAAGGGTTTAATTTCCAGGGCACTAAAGACTACGATAAAAAAACTGGTTACCGCTCAAAATCATTCCTGACATTACCGATGAAAAACCACGACAACCAAATTATTGGTGTGTTGCAATTAATCAATGCTATGGATGGTGAAAACAATAATGAAGTCATTGCTTTCTCAACTGAAAGCCAACGTTTAGCGGAGTCACTTGCCTCACAAGCAGCGGTTGCATTAACCAACCAACAATTAATCAGCGATCTACGTATCCTTTTAGAGCGTTTTATTGAAGTCATCGCTGGGGCGATTGATGAAAAATCACCGTATACAGGTGGTCATTGTCGGCGTGTTCCCAAAATAGCCATGTTGCTTGCTGATGCCGTTAATAATGTAGATAAAGGACTCTTTGCGGATTTAACTTTTTCAGAACAGGAATTATACGAACTAAAAATAGCCGCTCTCATGCATGACTGTGGAAAGATCACAACCCCTATTCATGTGGTTGATAAAGCCACAAAGCTTGAAACCATTTTCGATCGAATAAAATTAATTGAATCCCGCTTTGCACTATTAAAACGCGATGCTGAAATAAATCTTCTGCAAGAAGTAATGAGCAGTAATGATAAAGAGCAAGAAATGCTTAGAAAGAACTACGAAAAATTACTAGCTACCCTTGATGAAGAATTAGATTTCATAAGTACAGCCAATATTGGTGGCGAATACATGGCTGAAGCAAAACAACAACGCGTTAAAGACATTGCGAAACGTCGTTATCGAGATATTCATGGTGAATGGCAACCATTGTTAACAGAAGAAGAAATTTACAACCTGTGTATTGCTAAAGGAACTTTAACAACAGAAGAACGGGATGTGATTAACTACCATATGCAATCCACTATTAATATGCTTGAAAAATTACCCTTTCCAAGTCATTTAAAAAATGTGCCGGAAATCGCCGGCGGGCATCATGAAACCATGGATGGTAAAGGTTACCCACGTGGCTTAACCCGCGATGAAATGTCAGTACAAGCGCGCATCATGGGTATTGCTGATGTGTTTGAAGCACTTACTGCGGCGGATCGTCCCTACAAAAAAGCGATGCCTATCTCACAAGCATTAACAATTCTGGGCAATATGAAACTGGAATCGCATATTGATCCAGATTTATTTGATGTTTTCTTACACCACAAAGTTTATGAAAAATATGCTCAAGATTATTTGTCAGATGAACAATCGGATGATTTTGATGAAACAAAACTACCCGGTTTCAATCCCCTCAATTAAACATTAGCAATCTGAATCAATTATACTGTTGCCATGAAAGCTTCTAATTCATGGTTCGTGTACATACTCTGCTGTCAAGATAATAGCCTCTATACTGGTATCACCACTGATATTGAACGGCGTTTAGTCGAACATAATGAAACCAATAAAGGCGCTAAATATACCCGTGCGCGTCGTCCTGTCAGTCTGGTTTACTCTGAAATCGCAAAAGACAGGTCCGCTGCCAGTAAACGCGAAGCACAACTAAAATCTCTTCCTCTTCACAAAAAACGTGCCCTAATCCAAAAATAATTCTTATCTACCTTGCGCCTGAAACGTAATAATTCACTCCAAATGTGTGATGTGCGTCGCAAACTTTGTGTTTAATACTACCAATTAAAGGAAAAGCGTCGATACTTTAGTTTATGAGGAAAATACAGCCAGAAAACAATTTAATGCAACGAATCTCAATGTTACTGATTGGGGTAACAACTGTATTTGCCACCACTCAGGCCAGCGCTGGAGAATTTGAACCCATTTTCAAAACAGAGGTTCATATGGTTAGCGGTGGTTTATCCATTCATCTACCCGTGGTTACACAATCGGACATTTTAAACGCGCTTAATCAAGCTCATGTATTGCTAAGCCAACAAAAACAAGATACTAAAAAAATAATAAATGAAAGCAATAGAGAGAACAACGTTGTAATCGCCGCCATCATTCCTGGGGGGCTTTTGTATCTTGCCTATAAGAGAAACAAATTGGCTAATGCAAAAACAAGCCTAACAAAAATCAATAATGAATTAACCACCCTCAACGAAGATACCGTGGCGCTTTACCAACCTATACTCAAGCCAGCTAATCAACCTACTCTTATTGCCCACTTACCATAGTCAATAAAAGTAAACGACCAAAGTCATCGTTAGCTTCATTTTTTTAGATCTACTAACTGCCTATACTTGCGTGATATTTATCCATAATTTGTTTAATTTTACTGATTGAATAAGGCTTTACTACAAAACCATTCGCGCCATGTGCAATGGCTTCTTTGACATTTTCTACGGTGTTGCTTCCACTCACGATTACTTTAAAAACATCTATGTTTTCACTTTTAAGTTTATCAAGCACCTGCAAACCAGTCAGGCCCGGCATATCAATGTCAAGAAAAACCATATCCGGTTTTACTTTCTTAACTTCCACTAGAGCAGAGGGCCCGTCATTTGCTGTAGCAAGCACTTCACACGCTAACACTTTTAAGGACTTGCTTAATAACGTGCGCATTTCAAAAACATCATCAGCAATTACCGCAGTCACATTTTTATTCATATAGACACCTAATACTCACAGTTAAGCGTTAGTCGGTATAGCATTATCAAACTCACTACTATTAACTTTACTCGCCTGTTCACACAGTTTATTCATTAGCTTTGGAACTGATTGAAATTGTTTTGCGTTCACATGCTTATTAATTTCTTGTGAAATATCTGTGATCTCGGGGTAACCAAACGAACCAGCTATTCCTTTTAACTGATGTGATATTTTTTGCAATGTGACCCAATCATCTTTTTGTAGCGCTTCTTGCATTTCTTCTATGGTGCGAGGTAAGCCCTCTACAAAGCTATCAACCAATTCGATATAACCCGGATCATCCTCAAGCCCATGCGACGTATCAGAGACAACTTCACCATCTGTTACCAGCGTCAAATAACGTGATAGCACTTCATGAAAATGTTCCATATCAATTGGCTTTACAAGATAGTCATCTGCGCCAGCCTCAAAGCACACCTTACGATCTTCCTTCATCGCATTTGCTGTAAAAGAAACAATTGGCTTCGTGTAACCAATTTCCCTGAGCATTTTAATTGCTTCAGCACCATCCATAACCGGCATTTGCATATCCATAAGGATCAAATCATAGTCGCCATTTAAACCGGCTTCCACAGCCTTTTCTCCATTTTCCACTACTGTAATTTCAGCGCCGGTATTACGCACATGCATCGATACCAGTTGCTGATTATCCAGACTGTCTTCTGCGAGTAATACATGCCCGCTGTAACGCCCATGCATATCGCCAATATTGTCTTCGCCCTGTAACACAGAGACTTCTTCAAGCTTATAAAGACACTGAGTATTTTCAGATATATTCATATCAACGGTCAGTGTAAAGGTACTCCCTTTACCCAGTTGCGATTGACAGCTAAGCTCACCACCCAACTTAAGTGCAAGCTGTTTTGAAATATCTAAACCCAACCCTGTGCCTCCATAATTACGCGTCGTTGAAGCATCTGCCTGAGAAAACGATTCAAAAATCTTATCAATATCTTCAGCCGCCATACCTATACCCGTGTCTTGAACCACGAAGGTCATTTTTCTTGTTTCTCTATCACAACTAACTTGAATTTTTATTTCGCCTTCATGTGTAAACTTAATTGCATTACCACAAAGATTAATCAGAATTTGTTTCAAGCGAAGAGGATCAGTAACAATTTGTTTAGGCACAGGGAATGTGTAATCTATCTTAAAACCAAGCCCTTTATCCTTTGCCTGTTTACCAATAATCGACTCTATTTCAAACAGAATTTCAAACGGTGAGGTCTTGATTTCTTCTGTTTCAAGTTGACCTGCTTCAATCTTGGAAATATCAAGCACATCATTAATAATCTGTAAAAGATGTTTGCTATTTCGGACGATTGCTTCTGTCGCTTCGACTTTTTCTTGGTGATTTTGCTTTGAGCTAAATAAAGACTCTGAAAAACCAATAATTGCTGTCAACGGCGTACGTATTTCATGGCTCATGTTAGCTAGAAAATAAGTTTTCGCCTTACTTGCCTGCTCGGCAAGTTCTTTCTGGGTGACTATCGCCGTTTCAGTTTTAGTGTTATGTCTTGTTACATAAACAGTAATACTTACGCCCAATGCAATCGCTACAATCCCAAGCAATAAAACCAACAAATAGTATGTTTTATTATCTATTCGAGCCTGTTCTAGTTCATTACTTACACGTATACGATGCCCTTGCAGCATCTTAGATAATCCCTCTCTTACTTGGTTCTGGATAGGAATTGATTCATTCGACAGTAGCTCTCCAGCGGCATCCATTTCATCCGCCATAATCAGATCGACAACTTTGCCTTGCGACTTCGCACCTAACGAAACAATAGGTTTCGTCGCATCCCATTCTTCTAGTTCTTCACCTGCATCGATGGCAGCTACGAGTCCATTTCGCGCATCCATAAAACGACTCGCATGTCCTAAGAGGCTCATATATTCCTCGTCAATCTCAAACGGGTCATCCATTCTAACCATTTTATAAAGTAGCAAGGTGCGGTTTATTGCCGATTCACGCATAGTGAATACATGTTGGATCTTTTGTTGATTTCCAACTATTTCATTAAGTTTGTTGTCGTTATTTGAAATACTATGCAATGCGATAACCACAAGCACTAACAACAGAAGCATTACCAATGTAAAGCCCGTAATAATGACGACTTTTGAACTACTTTGTTCCATCTGGGGCACCCAAGCACTATTTAATGAAACTTTCTAGATATTGCGGCTTATCCTTGCAGCAATTTATTGACCGCAGAAATGTTTTTACACACTGAACTATCGGCACAAATAGCCGACTCTTTAGTATTTAGTGGTTTATTGGCGGCGAACAACTAGACAATTAGTTGATTCTAAATAATTAGAATCAATTCAAAGCGAGAGTAGATAAAAAATAATTTTAGCCACTAGGAGATGTGGCATGCTTATTTTAAGAAGTGTGCTTTTTACCAATTAGCTCAATTTGGTACCCATCGGGATCTTCTACAAAAGCAATGATAGTCGTACCGGCATTCATCGGTCCTGCTTCGCGAATTATTTTCCCACCAGACTTCTTGATTTCAGCTGTTGCCAAGTAAACATCATCAACTTCAAGCGCTAGGTGGCCAAAACCATTACCCATATCATAACTAGCTGTATCCCAATTATGGGTTAGCTCAATGACCGTATTATCTTTCTCATTACCATATCCCACAAACGCTAAGGTGAATTTTCCGTCAGGATAATCTTTTTGGCGTAATAAAGTCATTCCTAAAACCTGTGTGTAGAAGTTAATCGATTTTGTTAAATCGCCAACCCTAATCATCGTGTGTAATAAACGCATATCTTTTTCCTGCTAAGTACGGATGCCTTTGCCTTTGTTCAGTAAATGCATTGAATAAGAGTAAAGCACCACAATAAATACTAGAATAATTGTATAAGAGACAGTCAAGTTAATATCAGTAATACCAAGGAATCCATAACGGAATGCATTAACCATATATAAAATTGGATTCGCTAACGATGCCGTTTGCCAAAACTCCGGAAGCAAGCTAATCGAGTAAAAAATACCGCCCAGATATGTTAATGGCGTGAGAACAAAGGTGGGAACAATTGATATATCATCAAAACTGTTGGCATAGACCGCGTTGATAAAACCGGCAAGAGAAAACAAAATTGACGTTAGTAAAAATACACTCAGGATGACCCATACATTATAAAATTGCAGATCACTAAAAAACATCGATACAACCGTTACGGCAATGCCTACGATAATCCCTCTTGCAACTCCACCTGTTACGTAACCACAGAGAATGATGTAATTAGGCATCGGCGACACCAGCATTTCTTCAACATTGTGCTGGAATTTTGATCCGTAAAACGACGACACAACATTGCCGTATGAATTGGTAATAACGGCCATCATAATCAATCCGGGCACGATATAATCCATATAACGGAAACCTTCCATGTCCCCTATTTGCGCGCCAATTAAATTCCCAAAAATAATAAAATACAGTGCGGTGGTCATCACCGGCGGCAACACGGTCTGCACCCAAATGCGTATGAAGCGCAAAAACTCCTTAACCATAATCGTGCGAAAAGCAGTAATTTTTTCTGCGCCCGTCATGACGCTTTACCCCGTGCTTCACTGCTACCCATCATATCCATGAATAATTGTTCTAAACGATTGGTCTTGTTTCGCATGCTCATTACCTTAATACCCTGCGCACTCAAGTAGCTAAATAGCTCATTCACTTCTTGATTTCGTGGTAGAACCGCTTCAAGTGTCTGCTCATTGATAAGTCTCAATTCGCAGCCTTTAACCTCGCATTCTTTAAAATCAGGTAAGTCATTTATTGGAGTACCTAGATCTAAAACAAAGGTTTCGCGTTGCAAGCGTGAAAGCAATTCCCGCATACTGGTATTCTCTATCAACGTACCGTGATCGATGATGCCTATATTTCGGCACAGGTTTTCTGCTTCTTCAAGGTAGTGCGTTGTTAAAATTATGGTCGTTCCCTGTGCATTAATTTCTTTAAGAAACTCCCACATGGTATGCCTTATTTCAATATCGACACCTGCTGTTGGCTCATCAAGTATTAATAATCGTGGCTTATGCATCAACGCGCGAGCGATCATCAGACGCCGCTTCATCCCGCCCGATAACTCACGCGCCATATCGAACCGTTTTTCCCAAAGCCCAAGTTGATGCAATAACTCGTCAGCCCTTCCCTCGGACACAGAACGCGGAATGCCATAGTAACCGGCTTGATTAATCAGTATTTCTCCAATCGGCTCAAACACATTGAAATTAAATTCTTGTGGTACTAGGCCAAGGTGAGTTCTCGCCAGCGCAAAATCATCATCAGTATCTGTGCCAAAAATAGATACTTGACCAGAGCTCTTATTTACCAGTGATGAAATGATGCCGATAATGGTTGATTTCCCCGCGCCATTAGGTCCCAACAAGGCATAAAAGTCTCCTTCAGCTACATCGAGACTAACGCCCTTTAATGCGACAAAGTCATTCCCATAGGTTTTCTTAAGATTGTTGATTTTTAGTGCTGATGCCATATCAAAAGTCTACCATATGCTTATCGATTTGATGCCTGAGTAATTTTCCAGCACCGATGTATATTTTTACGCCGCGAGAAATCTTCGGGGATAGTTTTTAAGCTTATATCTTCTGCTTGTAAACCTTTTAGCTTATCTTCTTCAAGCTTAAAGCGGCGAAAATTATTTGAAAATAAAATAACCCCGCCTTCTGTAAGTAGTCTTGACGCTGCCTTAATTAATTCAACATGATCTCGCTGCACATCAAACTCTTTTTCTAATCGTTTAGAATTTGAGAATGTTGGCGGGTCAATAAAGATAACATCATAATGTTTTTTATCATGCAAAGCAGTTTCTAGCCACTCCAAACAATCTGCGCGGATGAGCCGGTGCTGGCCAATATCAACATGATTGAGGTTATAATTTTTCTGCGCCCAATCAAGATAGGTTCTCGACATATCGACACTAACTGATTCGACAGCACCATTAGCTATCGCCTGCAAAGTTGCTGTAGCTGTATAACAATATAAATTAAGTACGCGCTTATTGGCTGACAATTCACCGAACATTTTGCGTGTAATGCGATGATCGAGAAATAAACCGGTATCAAGATAATCAGTAAAGTTCACCCAGCACTGGCACGAACCCTCATTGACCACATGAAAATCATCTGTTCCCGCTAGACGATTATATTGATCCTTACCTTGTTGTCGGCGCCGCTGCCTAAAACTAATTTGATCAGCCGCAACATTAAATACTTCTGGCAACATAGTGAAAGCAGCCTGTAATCGTCGCAAGGCTTTTTCTGCCGCAATCGTTTTTGGCGCGGTGTATTCTTGCACATGCACGTATAATTTATCACTAAAATAAAGATCAACCGCCACAGCAAATTCAGGTAAGTCAGCATCATAAACACGGTAACAATCAATTTGTTCGCGCTTTGCCCAACGAGAAAGTTTCTTGAAATTTTTACGTAACCGGTTAGCAAACATGTCTCCGCCGGTTTTTTCTAGGCTGTCGGGTTGATTATAAATCAATAATTCACAGTCAATCGGCCCATTGTTTAAAGCAATCACCTCATCAGCAACTTGCCCATGATATAGCGCTAGTTCCGGACTTCCGGTAAAAATTGCTTCATCCCAATTGGCTAACTGCGATTGTTTTAGTTTACCCAAGTCGGCATATAAGTTTCTGAGCCCGCCCATGGCGGCAACACGTTCACCATATGGCGGGTTACTGATCAATAAACCCCGCTGAATATTCTTCAACACTGACGGCAGAGCAGCTGTTTCACTTAATTCACATGTTTCAGCGTGGATAAAATTCTTCAGGCCTGCTCTATTTACATTGGCAATGGTTTTGCGGATGGCTACTTTATCGGCATCCTGCCCACGAATTGGCTGAATAGTTTCCAACCCTTTTTCTCGCCGCTGCTCTGCCTCTGCAACAATTTGTTGCCATTTTGTTTCATCATGATCCGCCCATTTTTCAAAACCAAAGCCTTCGCGCAACAAACCTGGTGCTATGTCTGCTGCCATCATTGCCGCTTCAATCAATAATGTTCCGCTACCACACATTGGATCGAACAAAGCCTGCTGAGATGGCCAACCAGCAAACATTAACAATGATGCCGCTAAATTTTCTTTTAGTGGTGCCTCCCCACCTGCCTCTCGGTAACCGCGTCGATGTAAACTGCCTCCCGACAAGTCCAATGCGATTTGTGCCTCGCGCCGCCTAATATGCAAGTTAATACGAATATCCGGGTTTTCGGTATCGACTGAAGGCCGTTCTCCTGTCGCATCACGAAATTGATCAACAATGGCATCTTTTACTTTAAGCGCAGCATAATGACTGTGATCAATAACCGCTTGAGATAATGTGCAGTGCACAGAGAACGTCGCATCAATAGAAAGTAGCGCTTGCCAATTGATTTTCAATGCCCCTTCATAAAGGGCGTCTGTGTCACCTGCTTTGAAACTGCCTATTGGTAATAAAACTCGATTGGCAATCCGTGACCATAGGCAAATCCTGTAAAGACCCTCATGATCTGCCTGACAATGCACTCCAGCCGCGACAATTTTGATGTCTGTCACACCCAATTCGCTGAGTTCGCGACCCAAAAGCTCGGTCGTTCCACGTGGTGCGCTGACAAATAATTTCATTTCAATCAATTACCTTTAAGAATCAGCGGGCATTATACGCCTGAGCGAAGCCCGTTTATATCGTTAAAATGCCCTGTTTTTAAAACCAATGCGACATAGTGTCGACTGGTTATCACTCCAACCGTGACACTGTTCAACGTCATTTATCAACCATTCCGTAAACTCATTGTCATGGAGGAATACCTTATGCAAGATTTTGCCGCGTTACTTGATACCCCCACTTTAAAACGATTTGAACCGCTGGGTTTACTCGACGACTATCAACTCACTCAAATTACACGGTACGCCGTATTGCACCGACTCCAGCCGGGTGATGAACTGTGTCTCTCACTCACCGAGCGTCAATCTGAGAAATATATTGATTACCTGATTAGTGGGGATATCGAATTACGCCATGAGCATAACCGCCAACAACTCAACGTACAGCATCACAAATCCACACAATCGTTGGCAAATAGTCTGGCAAATTATTCGTCTATCATCGCCCACACTAACAGCGTGATTTTACGAATAGAGAAACAACTCCTCGAATCTACCCTACACCTTCATCAGGATAAGGTGCTGGAATGCGAAGAATTACATGTTGAAAAAGACATGCATTCCATGTCTCAATTGCTTCAGAATCGTTGTTTGTTGGCCCTTCCACCTGAAAATATTGAAACCGTTATGGCATTAATGGAAACCATTGAATTTTCAGCTGGCGACTATGTCATTAACCAGGGCGAACAAGACGATAGTTACTACACTATCCTGAATGGTCGCTGTTGCGTGATCCGGCGGCCTCACCAACTTGCAAAAGAAATACGTCTGGCAGAACTGAGTGCTGGGGCCAGTTTTGGTGAAGAAGCGCTGATATCAGATACCGTCAGGAATGCCAGCATTCAAATGATGACCGATGGCACATTAATGCGTTTAGAGAAGAAATACTTTATTCGTTATGTTGTTAATCCATTAATCCATTACGTTAACTATCGCTTAATGATTGAAAAACTACGTAGGGGTGCAAAATTAATTGATGTTCGTGGTGTAGATGAATTCAAGCGTGATGGGCATGGGCTTCACATTCCTTTACCCATGTTACGTCTAAGACTCGAGAAACTCAGCAAAGGACGTGAGTACATTTTCTGCTGCAACGACGGAAAATTATCTAGCACGGCCGCCTTTTTAAGCTTACAACATGGCTTTTCCGCTTCAGTTTTAAAAGATGGGCTAGCGTCGGTTCCACCAGAGTACTTACGTAGTCGCCGATAAAGATATCAGAAAAAATATTGTACTAAGGAATAGCTTAGGAAATATTAAGGTGCTTTTTAACGGTAGAAAAGAAAGCCTGTAAATTAATTGGCTTAGTAATGTAATCTGAAAAACCTGAGCTAAGACCTTTCTCTACATCTGACGCTAACGCATTTGCGCTAATGGCGACAACAGGTACTTCTTTGGTTTTCTTGATTTTCTTGAGTTCAACCAACGCTTCATAACCACTCATCCCGGGTAAATTAATATCCATGAGAATAAGGTTGGGGACGTTCTTTTGAGCTATTTCTAGCCCGTCTTCTGCGGTTTCAGCGCCCACCAATTCGATATCAGGAAAGGTTTTCAGCAGCTGCTCAACTAAGCGCATATTGGCTGGATTATCCTCAACATACAGCACGTGACGTTTATCAGACATAATGATTAACTTTTAAATACCCTGCGATATTATCTATTTTTTTTGAATTATCTTGCTCTTAAATCCCAAGACCAAGTTATAGGCTATTCAACTTAACTTCTTGTAGATGCCCATATTTATTATCGGCGAAAGTGTAACATTATTAAATAAAATAGTTGAGTATATTAATATTAACCCTTTAGATACAGTGGTCATACAGTAGATTGGTTTTGCTATGACAAGGCGCCAACTTAAAGTATATTAGTTTTTACTTATGAATAATTTACAAAATATGTCTGAGCTTCAGCTCGCCATTTCTGCCAAAAAGGAAGCACTCGCAGAGTTGGTTGAAAAGCCACTAGCTGTCATTGCCGATCGCTGCGCTGAGGTTTGGCAAAATGCTGACGAGCTGGATGCCATTTTACATGAGGCGCATAACGAGATCCCTTATACCCATCTGTTGTATGTCATTAGTATCGATGGCATTCAAATTAGTTCAAATGTCGAACCGAATAATACAGATACAAACTGGCGAGGACTGGATCAATCACAACGTCCTTACTTGATGAAAAATTTACCGTATCGAGGAGTCATGCTTTCGTCTCTTTACATGAGTCTTCGTACGCACAAACAATGCATTACTGTGTTGCATTCAATTAATCGTAATGGTGAATTGCTTGGTTTTATCTGTGCCGATTTTTCTGTTGCAGATTTACCAAAGCCACCAGAGAAAACCAAACAAAATTTTCACTGGACCCAATTCAAAGGCGACCCTGCGGTACGTGGTACTGTTTTTATGCAAGAACGTGTTCAAAGTTTACTTGATGAACACATTAACGAAGTTTTAGCGCTAATTGAAATACTCATGGTCGAACACGGCGTGTTCCACACCAAAATTCATTTTTCAAGTGGGCGTATTTCCATGTGGCTTTTAGAGGATCCTTATAGTTATCGAATCTATACCACTGAGGAGCTAATCAACCCGGACATTTGTTTAGCCTTTCCACAATACCCTTACCGTGAAGATGCCAAAATTCCTGCCGGCAAGGTGAAAGAAATTATGGAACAATTTCGCGCGCTACGATTTGCTGATGAAACTATTTATTTACGTTCAAGCTCATTAAACCTAATGAATGGTATTTTAGGTTTAACCTTTTCTTGTGATGGTTCGCATTATATGCCTTACGAAGAATTTTTAGAACGTGAGCTTGCCTTCTGGCTAGGCACAAATATATCGACAGAAACACCAGAAGTTTAATTTTTAATTGGTTCCGGCAAACAAAGAGATAAACTAATGACTACACACATTAATGCATTGGATGCAATTGTCGCGTTTACTCGCAGCCGTCTTGGCTTAGCCATCATTAGTCTTACTACTTTATTTCTGATTGTTTTAGTGTTGATGCCTCACGCAATTAGTTACAGCATTAAAGATTGGATGAATAATAATGGTGCAGACGAAACCCAAGTGGAAGATATCAATTTTAATCCATTCACCGGTAAACTTGAGTTAATCAACCTTCGAGTGACTGTCGCCAATGATTACACCTTACAAATCAATAATGCATGGCTAGTTACGGACTGGATTCCACTATTCAAAAAGTCGTTGTACATTAAAGAGGTCTTGATACAAGACACGAAGGTGGCGATTGAGAAAAAACCCGATGGCAATCTTAATGTAGGTGGTATCAAACTGGGTCATAATAGCGAAAACACACCCGCCAACAAAAAGCCGTCATCAACAGCTTGGGGCATTGGGCTTGAAAAAATAAATGTCCGTAACGCTAACTTCACTTATTACCAACCTGACCTAAAATTAGACTTAGTAATTGACAGTGCAAATATCTATGACTTACATACGCAACGACAAACGCCTACCACTTTAAAACTAGCAGGAAAATTGAATAGTGCACCTCTCTCCATCGATGCTAAGTTAGTACCATTTGCCCAGCAACCTAGCGGAGAAGCGAGTATTAACTTAAAAGCGTTACCACTTTCTATCTTTCAAGAACTAGTGAAACAACAGGCGAACATTAACAGCGGGAAAATTGGCTTGGATGTCAAAGTAAAAGCTCGTTACGATAGCGATAAAGGATTACAACTCGATGAAAGTGGCCTTATCAACATTACAGAGCTGGCTATCACTCGAGAACAAACTGATATCAAATCTGAATCGTTGAAATGGCAAGGCACACTGACCACCCAACTCGATAACACTCAACAGCTCCAGGACCTTTCACTCACTGGCGGTATCAATGCCGGTGGTATTTCAATGCGAAATATTGCAAACGATAGTGAAGTCATCAAGATTAAAGCCCTATCTATCGACCAACTCAATGCAAACCCTCAACAGCTTCAAATCAATGAAGTGACTATTGCAACATTACTAGCAAATTTATTGCGTGATAAAAAAGGTCACATTGTTCTACCTAAAGTACAACCAGCAGTCGCAACTACAACGCCTGCAGCTTCAACCAGCGATAACGAAAAACCTTTTTCATTTCGTATTAGCCGAATTAACATAGCTGAAAATAGTCAGCTAAACTTTAAGGATGTCAGCACGACACCTGACTTTAAATCTAATCTTGTATTAAACAATGTTGACATCACGGATATAGACAGCAGTAAGCCTGAACAAGCAGCCAAGATTACACTTGATGGTAAAATTGATAAATTCAGTAGTATCAAAGCAAATGGAAACGCACATCCTTTTAAAAGCAAGCTTTCGCTTGATTTAACTGTCGATATCAAGGCAATGGAAATGCCTCCACTTAGTTCTTATACCTCAAGTATTCTTGGGCATAACCTGTTAAAGGGCCAATTAAATTCGACCATCAATGTAAAAATTAAAGAAAACCTTATCGATGGCCGCAGCAAATTGTTGATTAGTCAATTGGAAGTACAAGAACTTACTCCAGAAGAGAAAAAGAAAATTAATACCACAGCCAGTTCCCCGCTAAGTCTTGGGCTGACGATGTTACGCGATCGCGATAACAATATTAAATTAGAATTTCCTGTCACGGGTGACATCAATGATCCAAAACTAGATATTAGCGATGCTATTAATCAGGCAATGAGTAAAGCCATTGCTACAGCTTCTCTCGCCTATTTGAAATTCTCCTTACAACCTTTTGGTACGTTGCTTGCCATTGCAGATGCCGCCAGTGGCATTGGCAGTGGTGTGCAATTACAACCGATGATATTTGACTCTTCACTTAGTCAGCTAAATCCTGCTGCCATTGAGTACAAAAACAAAATTGTTACTATTCTTAATGAACGACCTCAATTACGAATCAAAGTATGTGGCATTGCGACAACGAGAGATCGCAATACGTTGATTGCAAAACAACAGGCAGAACAAACAAATAAAAACCAGGTGTTACCGCAAATACCAGATAGTGTGCTACTTAATCTTGCACAACAACGTGCTGACAACTTAAAAGATGCCTTGATCAATCAACACCAAATTAGCGCTGACCGCCTGTTTAGTTGCTTACCAAAAATAGATAGCGAGGCAGGCACAGAACCAAGAGTTGAAATGGGAATTTAAATAAAAAATGGTGGCTATGGGTGGACTTGAACCACCGACCCCAGCATTATGAATGCTGTGCTCTAACCAGCTGAGCTACATAGCCTTTAACTTTTTACGCGAGCGTGTGCTCGAGAGCCGCGCATTTTGGGCATTTGCCGCCCCATTGTCAAGCCTGTTTTCTAAACATCCTAAGTGAAAAGGCTTTGTTTTATTAAATTAAATCAATTGGTTATATTAAACAAATAACAATAAACACAGTTCAAATTAGACGTTAAAACGAAAATGCATCACATCTCCATCCGCAACAATATAATCCTTGCCTTCTAGCCGCCATTTTCCTGCTTCTTTAGCACCCGCTTCACCGTTTCCGGCAATAAAATCTTCGTAGCTCACAACTTCTGCACGGATAAAGCCTTTTTCAAAATCGGTATGAATAACTGCTGCAGCTTTGGGAGCAGTCGCACCAATTTGCACTGTCCAAGCGCGGACTTCCTTCACCCCAGCAGTAAAGTAAGTGTGTAAACCAAGTAATTTATAGCCGGCACGAATAACTCGGTTTAAACCAGGCTCATCAAGCCCTAACTCGCCTAAAAATTCTTTTGCATCAGCTTCATCAAGTTCAGCGATCTCCGCTTCAATCGACGCACAAACCGGTACAACAGGTGCTTTCTCTACTTCTGCCATCTTCATTACTGAATCAAGGTGAGGGTTATTTTCAAAACCGTCCTCACTTACATTCGCGATGTACATGGTTGGTTTGATCGTTAACAAGTGCAAGTCATATAATGACGCTAGTTGATCTTCATCAAGGCCCATCGAACGTACTGCACCGCCCTCATCGAGCTGCTTTGCCACTGACTCCAATAATGCCAACTTGGCGATCGCATCTTTATCACCACAGCGTGTCAATTTTTTAGTGCGTGTCAGGGCTTTTTCTACCGAGTCCATATCAGCCAGTGCCAGCTCGGTATTAATAATTTCGATATCAGAAAGTGCATTCACTGGCGCTTCACCATGACGCAAGACATCATCGTCTTCAAAACATCGTACAACGTGTGCAATGGCGTCTGTTTCACGGATGTTAGCTAAAAATTTATTTCCTAAACCTTCACCCTTTGACGCGCCCTCAACTAACCCTGCGATATCAACAAACTCCATCGTAGTTGGTAACGTTTTTTCCGGGTTAACTATTTTAGATAAGGCATCCAGACGCGGATCAGGCATTTCAACAACGCCGACATTCGGTTCAATGGTACAAAATGGATAATTCTCAGCTTGAATACCTGCTTTGGTTAAGGCATTAAACAACGTTGACTTCCCAACATTCGGTAACCCAACAATGCCACATTTAAAACCCATATCACTAAACCTTTTGTTCGTTTACTTTGATTAGCTATGCAAAGACTGCATGGCTTTCTCAATATCACCGTTGACTAAATCAGGCATTACTCGTGCTGCATCATCAATCGCGTACTCTATTTGCGTTTTATCATTGGCCGATGGCCTCGCTAACACAAAATCTGATACATCTTTGCTTGTGCCCGGATGACCAATACCAAGGCGTAGTCGTAAAAATTCTTTACTGCCCATCGCACTGATAATGTCGCGCAAGCCATTATGCCCGGCATGACCGCCCCCTTTTTTCAGGCGAACTTCACCGGGCTCAAAATCAAGCTCATCATGAACAACCAGAATATTTTCAACGGGGATTTTGTAATACTTAGCCAACGCAGAAACAGATTGGCCACTACGATTCATAAAAGTATCTGGTTTCAATAACCAAACTGGTTCACCGTGTAAATTTGCTTTACCCGCAAAACCAAAAAATTTACTGTCTTTTTTTAACTCACAGCCTGCATGGCGTGCCAGTTCATCGATGAACCAGAAACCAGCATTGTGCCGCGTAGAATCGTAATCTGAACCGGGATTACCCAATCCTACGATGAGTGCTATACGCGACACTAATGCCGACTCTGACTGCGCGAGGCGCAGTTAGTCCTTATCTTCTTCGCTATCAGCTGCTGCAGCTTCACCTGCGTCAGCATCAACTTCAGCAACCACGTCTTCTTCTTCAACAACTGCTCGTGGTTTGTGAATGCTAACTATTGGTAAATCATGAGATTCGCCATGCATTAATTGCACGATCTCAACGCCATCAGCCACTTTGATATCAGACAAATGTAACGAGCTGCCCATCGTCAATTCAGCCACATCAACTTCGATGTACTCGGGTAGAGCACTTGGAAGACAACTGATTTCAACTTCAACCACGTTGTGCTGAATGAGACCACCTTCTTCCTTAACACCCGGTGCAATATCTTCATTGATAAAGTGCAACGGTACATTCATGTGCAGTTTTTCATTCATGTTCACACGTTGAAAATCAGCATGCAGAATGATCGGTTTGGCTGGGTGACGTTGTAAGTCACGCAAAATAGCTTTCACACCTTTACCATCAATATTGATGCTCAAAATATGTGAGTAAAAAGCTTCGTTTTCCAGTGCATGGCTGATCTTATTATGCTCCATGGTTAAAGATACAGGATCTTCACCACCACCATACATGACCACTGGAACTTTATTCGCATGACGTAGGCGGCGGCTCGCACCTTTCCCCTTGTCTGTGCGAACTTCAGCGTCTAGTTCAAAAGTTACACTCATTGGTAATACTCCTAGTTTAATTTAATGTATCCCACCACCATGGTGAAATACCCGCTTCCCCGCGACCAGAGAAAGCGGTTTACTGGATTGCTGATTTAAGAATGATGATTGATGAATGAAAAATCATCTATCTACCATCACTTATCTTCAATCCAGTTTGTCAGTTATAACCCCGACAAATTCTTTATTTCTAACTGCACTACATTGATGATTTTAAAATTCATCAATTCGCAATAATCATTCATCAGTTTCTATTTAGTCCATATATAAAGAACTAACAGATTCTTCCTGATGAATTCGACGCATGGTCTCAGCCAACATTTCAGCGATACTCAGCTGTCGAATTCTCGAGCAATTTTGTGCTGCTTCACTCAACGGCAATGAGTCAGTCACCACCAATTCATCCAATAGTGACGCTTCTATATTACTTACTGCCGGGCCCGATAACACAGGGTGAGTACAGTACGCAGCAACACGTGCTGCACCGTGTTCTTTTAAGGCATCGGCCGCCTTACAAAGCGTGCCAGCCGTATCGACCATGTCATCAATCAGCACACAGTTCCGTCCTTCCACGTCACCGATGATATTCATCACCTTCGACTCATTTGCCTTAGGGCGACGTTTATCAATAATTGCCAAATCCGCATCATCAAGTCGTTTGGCAATGGCACGGGCACGTACTACCCCGCCTACGTCTGGTGATACGACCATCAACTCATTACCACTCGTTTTCCAAACATCACCAAGCAATATTGGTGAGCCGTAGACGTTGTCGACAGGGATATCAAAAAAACCCTGAATTTGATCAGCATGTAAGTCCAGTGTTAAGACTCGATCAGTACCTGCTGCCGTGATCATGTTTGCAACCAGCTTTGCTGTAATCGCAACGCGGGCTGAACGTGGACGACGATCCTGACGCGCATAACCGAAGTAAGGAACAACGGCTGTAATACGTCTTGCTGAAGAACGACGTAACGCATCGACCATCACCAATAATTCCATCAAGTTTGTGTTGGTCGGATTACATGTTGGCTGGATAATAAAAACATCCCTGCCACGGACGTCTTCCATAATTTCTACACCAACTTCACCATCACTAAAACGGCTAACAGCGGCCTTGCCTAATGGCAAATGTAGTCGACTCACAATTGCATTGGCTAATTGTGGGTGAGCATTTCCAGTAAAGACCATCATTGGACTTTCAGGCACGGCATACCTCGCTGTTGTCACACTTACATCTATAGAAAATGGCTGGGGCGGCAGGATTACCTCGGAACACTTGTTCCTCGCCCTGCGGGTCGCGCTACTTAGCGCGCTCAAATTTGGCTTTCGTTTCACTCAAGCCAGAATTTGTCGAACCTTGAGGTTCTCATCCTGCCGTCTTACTTTACTGCTAAACCCAAAATGGCTGGGGCGGCAGGATTACTTCGGAACACTTGTTCCTCGCCCTACGGGTCGCGCTACTTAGCGCGCTCAAATTTGGCTTTCGTTTCACTTAAGCCAGAATTTGTCGAACCTTGAGGTTCTCATCCTGCCGTCTTACTTTACTGCTAAACCCAAAATGGCTGGGGCGGCAGGATTACTTCGGAACACTTGTTCCTCGCCCTACGGGTCGCGCTACTTAGCGCGCTCAAATTTGGCTTTCGTTTCACTCAAGCCAGAATTTGTCGAACCTTAAGGTTCTCATCCTGCCGTCTTACTTTACTGCTAAACCCAAAATGGCTGGGGCGGCAGGATTCGAACCTGCGCATGCGGAGATCAAAACCCCGTGCCTTACCGCTTGGCGACGCCCCAATAAACTCTATCAATTTGTACCGCATTCTAGTCGATTTTCACGACTCTGCTGCATCATCCTTATATAAGGGTGAGTGATTACAGCCTTTGGCAACAAAACTTTGCCAGTTATTTGGCACTTTTGCCTGTACTGTTTCTGCCAACTGTTCAGTGTCGAACGCAGCAAAAATGCAACTGCCTGTACCAGTCATGCTTGGTTTGGCATATTTCTCTAGCCAATTCAATGCCTTATCCACTTCCGGATAATGCCGACGGACAATAGGCTCACATACATTACTTGTATGGCCTGCAAGAAAGTCGCGTATTGTGATGGGAGGACAGTCACGTGTCAATTCCGAAATGGAAAAGATTTCGGCTGTGCTAACTTCAACCGCGGGTTTCACCACCAAATACCATGGTTCAGGCGGGTCGACCGGGCTAAATTGTTCGCCCACTCCTTCGGCCCAAGCCGCATGGCCATGTACAAAAATCGGTACGTCAGCACCCAGCTTTAAACCCAATTCAGCCAACTGCGATCGCGATAAACCGCATTGCCAAATTTCATTTAATATAACCAGTGTTGTTGCAGCATCCGAGCTTCCACCACCAAGCCCTCCACCAGCAGGCAAGCGTTTCTTAAAACGAATATCAGCACCAAGCTTTGTTTGGGAGAACGATTGGAGCAAATTTGCTGCTCGCAATATAAGGTTTTCGCTACCCAGTCCCATTACATCATCTTGTAGCGAAATGTCGCCATCTTGTCGCAATTTAACGGCTATCTTGTCGCCATAATCGAGAAACTGGAAAAGCGTTTGAAGGCAATGCATGCCATCCTTGCGGCGATGCGTGATGTGAAGAAAGAGATTTAATTTTGCTGGCGCAGCTCGAGTAAGCCATTCGCCCCGCTCATTCAAGCTTCTGGCCCGGTTAATTGCCAACGATCAATGACAAGGCGTACATCCAGCCCTTTGTTCTCCATAAATATCTTACTCGGCAAAGTAAAACCTTGAGATGTCACATAAGCACGGTACCGAATTTTCCACCCATCTTGTTGTAACTGAGCCAGCCTACCGAATTCATCAAGTTCAATAATGGCGGATTTATTGGGTACTTGTTGACCGATTGCCCAATACCGCAATCCATTAATAGGCACTCTGTAACCAACTTGCTGCGATAATAATTGTTCCGGATCTTGTGAGAATTGTTGCTGGCCATCTTGCGTTAAGACAACATGTTGAGGGCTGCCGTTTAGCTCGACAGCACCAGCACCAAATGGCCCAAACAAACGAATATGGTACGCCTGATCGATTTGCTTCCAAAGTAATGTCGCGTGCCATGCCTCTTCTTGGAAGCGCAGTGAGATTCGCCCATTTATGTTCCAGACATCAAGGGTGCTGAGCTTTTTATGGTGTTCAGCCCACGCAGCATCAACATCAATGGATGAAGCAGGCTCACTCTCAGTGGTGACTAACGACTCACACCCACTTAAGCTAAATAAGAAAACGAAAACTAGCAGGTATCTCATAGGTTGAAGCGTTTAATAACCTCAAGTAAACGCTCATCGTTTGGTGCTTGTTCCAAGCCTTTACGAATCACTTTTTGACCACGATCTTTTTCACCCATTTTTAATAATACTTCACCAAGGTGAGCCGCTATTTCAGCGTCATCATTTAAGTCATAAGCACGTGTTAAATGTTTCAGTGCTTCATCGTTGTTGCCTAACCGATATTGAATCCAGCCCATACTATCAATGATAGCTGCATCATCTGGCATTAGCTTTAACGCCCGCTTAATGTATGACAATGCCTCTTTATAATTTCCTGTCTTATCAGCCAGGGTATACCCCAACGCATTGAGTGCATGTGCATTATCAGGTTCGGTTTTTAAAATCGTTTTTAAGTCTGCCATTAAAATATCCAGGCGGCCAACCCGCTCCGCCATCAGTGCACGCGCATAAAGCAAATCGCTATTATCTGGTAGCCTGATAAGTGCTTCATCGTAGCCTTTTATCGCCTCGGCAAAACGCTTCAATCCTCGTAAGATATCCCCTCTTGCCAACACTACCTTAATCAACTGCGCATCGCCTCTGACCGGCAAATCATCAAATAGCGATAAGGCTTCTGAAGATTTACCTTGCTTGCCCAACAGCCGAGCTATTCGTAGTTGAGCATCAAAAGCAAACTCGCCACGAGAAACTAGTTTGTAGTAGTTCATTGCTTGCGTGAAGTTTCCATTGCTCTCTGCAATTTGCCCGAGGTAATAATTTGCCTCGAGTCCACGTCGGCCAGTACTGCTCACTTGCTTGAAATACTTCTCAGCGCTTTTTAAATCGTCTGACTGCAATGCGAGAATACCCAATGCATATAAAATACCAGAATTTTCCGGCTCATCTTCTGCTAATATTTCAAATTGTTCACGCGCCTTATCCATTTGTTTTGCATCAACCAACAAACGCGCGTAACTTAAACGAATGACTTTATTTTTTGGCGTCTTATCCAAAATACCTTTTAGATAATTAATCGCCGCCTCTGTATTGCCCTGAAGACGTAAAATCCTAGCTAATTGATTTTGTGCATCAGTCCAATTTTTTCTCAAAACCATCGCTTGGCGTATGGCACTTTCTGCTAAGACGAATTTTCCATTTTTCTCGGCTAACGAACTCAGCACAAAGTGAGCGGAGGCGACGGTTGGAAAACGTGGCACTAATTGCGACATCATTTCCAATACTTGTTCGGTGTTTTTTTCCCGAATCAGTTGTTTTCCCAATGTGATAAAAAAAGCGTGCTTATCTGGTGCAGATTTAATTAACGCATCATAACCACTCAATGCTTCCGTTTTTAAGCCATTGCGTAACTGCAGAGTAGCCAGGTTCAGTTGAGCCGCTTTATTTTTTGGCTCAATTTCTACCCAAAGTTGGGCCGCTTCTAATCCTTGTTTGTGAAGTTTTGCGTAGCTTGCCACCCTCACGGCACGTTGAATTACTCGCGGATCCCGCGTCTCTTTCGCAGCACTTAAGTATTGCGCAGTAGCAATTCCTAGCTCACCTCGATACCCCGCCATCTCACCTGACAACAAGGTAAAGAGTAAATCCGAATCAAGATTGACGTCTGGAAGGTCTAAACGAACCGGCGGTTTTTTCTTAACGACTTGCTTTTTCTTTTCTTGATCAGCCGGTTTAACCGCGGTTTCCTGCTTGTTGAGTGTCGTGCAGCCAGATAGCAAAAGCACACTGGTTAAAAACAAAATAGTCGTATTTCTTGTCATCATTTTCTCATCTTATCCATGGCTAAGTATTTCAACCTGGCCCTTATAATACCTACTAAAACATAGAAATATATGAAATAGGAAATCCCTTGCCTATATTTTTAAGTATAATAGCTGCTTTTAGTAGACTATTAACCACCAATCATGCCATATGTCTATTTATAGCATGAAAAGACAAAAAAAATCTGATTAAATACATTACGTTATGACACTTTTAGCATTTGGCATCAATCATCAGACAGCTCCCGTCGCGATTCGGGAACGGGTCGCATTTGCGCCGGATTCGATGCAATCTGCTCTCCAAAACCTTACCGAACAGACTTCAATTGACGAAGCGGCAATTCTTTCTACCTGCAATCGTACCGAAGTCTACTGCGGAATTGATGCGGCCAACAGTAATGTAGTCCTCAATTGGCTGCAGGAGTTCCATCAACTCGATCATGGCTCGCTTGAGCCTTATATCTATAGGCACCCTGATCAGTTTGCGGTACGTCACATGCTCCGTGTCGCGAGTGGCCTGGATTCACTCGTGCTGGGTGAGCCGCAAATTCTAGGACAGATGAAAGAGGCCTACCAACAGGCCAGCACCGCTGGAACCATTGGCAAAACGCTTTCAAAATTATTTCAGCACACATTCTCGGTAGCCAAACAAATTCGTACCGACACTGCGATTGGTCATAGCCCTGTTTCCGTTGCTTTTGCCGCTGTTTCGCTCGCGAAACAGATTTTTGGCGATCTTAGTCCGCTTACGGTCATGCTGATAGGCGCAGGCGAAACAATTGAGCTTGCGGCACGCCACCTCGATGAATCCGGTATTGGACGCATGATTATTGCTAATAGAACCGCTGAACGCGCCCATGTTCTCGCAAGCCAGTTTGATGGCTATGCAATCGCCTTATCTGAAATGCCGAATCACCTCGCTGAAGCGGATATCATCATTTCCTCAACAGCCAGTAGTTTGCCCATTTTAGGTAAAGGCAGTGTTGAAAGCGCCCTCAAACAACGTAAACACAAACCCATGTTCATGGTTGATATCGCTGTGCCTCGCGACATCGAACCTGAGGTTGATGAACTGGATGATGTCTACCTCTACAGCGTTGATGACCTAGAAGAAATTATTCAAGAAAATTTACAATCCCGGCAAGATGCGGCTAACCAAGCTGAAGAAATCATCGATACCCAAGTAGAACACTTTATGGGCTGGTTACGCTCACTGGATTCGATTTCAACAATTCGTGAATTTCGTGGTCATGCTGAAAAGCTCCGTGATGAAACGGCTTTACGCGCATTACAACGCATAAGAAACGGTGATAATCCCGAAGAAGTGCTTGAAGAACTTGCGCGCTTGCTCACCAATAAATTAACCCATTTACCCAGTACCCGTATGCGCCAAGCCAGCTTTGATGGTCGCCGTGATGTATTGGATATTGTTCGTGAACTTTATAATCTTGGCGACGAGCCCTAGCTAAATTAATCACTGAGCATTTCTAATTGCCGCTAAAATTCGGCAACCTTCATAGTAATACAAACGGATACAAATAAAGTGAAAGAATCTATACGCAATAAACTCGACACACTTGCCGAGCGTCTTGAAGAAATTAATGCACTGCTCTCTGATCCTGACACGATTGCCGACAATAATAAATTTCGTGAGTTATCTAAAGAATATGCACAACTTAATCCATTGATTCTTGTTTTTAATCAGTATCGCAGTGCGCTTGACGATCTGGAAACAGCGCAAAGCATGCTTGAAGAAGATGACGCTGAAATGCGAGAAATGGCTGAAGAAGAAATCAAATCATCAAAAAAAATCATTGATGAATTAGAAGCTGAATTACAAATTCTCTTGCTACCTACCGATCCTCACGATCAAAATAACGTATTTCTTGAAATTCGTGCCGGCGCTGGTGGTGATGAAGCAGCACTTTTTGCTGGTGCTTTGTTTCGTATGTATAGCCGCTTTGTTGAGCGTCAAAACTGGAAACTAGAAATCATCAGCGAGCACGAAGGTGAGCACGGCGGCTATAAGGAAATCGTTGCCCGTATTCAAGGTAAAGATGTTTATTCACAACTAAAATTTGAATCTGGCGGCCATCGTGTACAGCGCGTTCCGGAAACAGAATCGCAAGGTCGTGTACATACCTCGGCTTGTACCGTTGCGGTGATGCCTGAAATTGATGACATTGAGGCCATTAATATCAACCCGGCTGATTTAAAAGTTGATACTTTCCGTGCATCAGGTGCGGGCGGACAGCATGTTAACAAAACTGACTCAGCGATTCGTATCACGCATATACCAACTGGTACGGTGGTCGAATGTCAGGATCAACGCTCACAGCATAAGAACCGCGCCCAAGCCATGGGCTTATTACAATCTCGCTTGCTTAACGCACAACAAGAGAAACAAGATTCTGAACAAGCTGAACAACGCCGTGATCTCATTGGCAGCGGCGATCGTTCGGAGCGTATTCGCACATATAATTTTCCTCAAGGCCGACTCACTGACCATCGAATTAATCTCACACTTTACAAACTGCAGGAGATTCTGGAAGGTGATATTAATCAAGTGATTGAACCACTTCGCCATGAGTATCAAGCTGATCTACTCGCCGCAATGGGTGACTAAGGCTTAACCCATGCCACGCATCGATGCATTACTTGAAGAAGCTAAAACACAACTTGTCTCATCTGACTCGTCTGAACTTGATGCGCAGATACTACTTGCTTTTGCTATAAACAAACCTCGAAGCTATCTACGTGCCTACCCTGAGTTCGAACCTGAACAACACGTCATCCAAGAATATTCGCGTTTATTATCTCGTCGCGCAGCAGGCGAACCCGTCGCCTATCTGACCGGTACGCGTGACTTCTGGACCCTGACACTTGATGTCACGCCTGATACGCTAATTCCTAGACCAGACACTGAATTATTAGTTGAAACGGCCTTACGCCATTTACCCAAAACAAAAACTAGCCCCACCCGTATTGTCGATTTAGGGACAGGCAGTGGTGCGATTGCCCTCGCACTGGCAAGTGAATGCGCCACCTGTCAGATTTCGGCCACCGATCTTTCTGTCGCAGCATTAACTGTCGCGAAATCGAATGCCCTTAAAAATAAAATCAGCAATGTGGAATTTATACATAGCAACTGGTTTAGTGCATTCACGCAACAACAGCGCTTCGATATTATTATCAGTAATCCTCCCTATATTCGAAGTGACGATCCTCATATGCAAGCAGCTGAACTCGCTTGTGAACCGGCGTTTGCTCTTACTTCAGGCAAAGACGGGCTAGATGATATTCGTAAAATCGTCCATCAGGCACCCCGTTTTTTAAACCCAGGCGGTTATTTATTGGTTGAACACGGCTATGACCAAGGCAAGCTTGTTCGACAATTATTTTCTGACGATGGTTTTCAAGATATTGAAACAAAAAAAGATTTAGGTGGTAATGACCGAGTCTGTGTCGGTGTCAGGCGTTAATGTATTTGCGTCATTGTGAGCGAAGCGACGCAATCTGCTTAGTGTCAACGATGTATCATAAAGATTGCCACGCTTTGCTCGCAATGACCTCTCACACCTCACTATATCATTACAATCTAATCTACTTATAGAGCTTGCATATTTATCCTATCGTCCTAGGATAGAAGTATGGATAGTCACAACGACGAATGTATTAAGCACCGCGACATCCTGTTTGCTGAATTACACGATCAGGATGAAGCACCCTCTCAGCTTGCTACGCTGTTACTAACCGATGCACCTGGCATTATTCATCTACAACCAATTTCAAAGACCCAACTCCACATTAGTTATGACCTACGTTTGGTAACCTTGGACATTATTGAATCCGGTCTCACCGAAGTCGGCTTTCACCTCAGCAATAGTTTAATGTGTAAACTCCGCCGGGCTTTATTCCACTTTACCGAAGAAACTCAATGCCTCAATATGGGCTACCACCCTGATAGCAAGACCACGCGGGATATTTATATTTGCCGCTACTTGCGACTTCCTCATGGTTGCCAAGATGCTCGCCCAAATCACTGGCGCGAATATCGTTAACCCTTAATCAACTGCTATACCCGCGCCATTTCATTGTATGATATGGCTATGAATGATGATGAGCTACTCCGTTACAGCCGGCAAATTATGCTGCCCCAAATCGATGTCGAAGGGCAACAACGACTCAACAACTCGCGCGTTCTGCTTATTGGCCTTGGAGGCCTTGGCTCCCCTGTCGCTATGTACCTCGCTGCCGCAGGCGTAGGGCAACTCGAACTCGTAGATTTTGATGACGTTGATCTATCTAATTTGCAGCGTCAAATACTCTATAACACCGAAAATATAGGGCAAGCTAAAAGTGAGGCGGCACAGCAACTATTACAAAAGATTAACCCGCTTATTAAGATCACAACACAAAATAAAAAGCTTACTGACGAAGCCCTTATTCAAGCTGCTAAAAATGCCGATGTGGTGGTTGATGCCAGCGATAATTTCGCAACCCGATTTGCAGTGAATCGCGCTTGCTTAGCTGCCAAAAAGCCGCTTGTTTCTGCCGCAGCTATTCGCATGGAGGGGCAAATTTCCGTATTTCGCTGCGATGAACCTGAACAGCCCTGCTACCAATGTCTTTACCAAGATAACGGTGAAGAAGACACAAATTGCACTAGTAATGGCGTCCTCGCGCCCTTAGTCGGCATAATGGGTTCAATGCAGGCGCTAGAAACCATAAAATTGTTATTGAATATTGGTGATTCGCTTGCAGGTCAATTACTACTGCTAGATGGCTTTAATATGCAATGGCGCAGTATAAAACTGCGCAAAGATCCCTCTTGCCCTGCCTGTAATTCTAGTTTTTAGCCACACTTTTCAAATTTTTAAACTACACTCTAACTATATAAAGCTTATTCGCTAATTTCCTAGGATAAACCTTGAGAAATTCAGCTCGATTTTGCCAGTAACAGGCATTTCATTACCCGTGGGGGGGGGTAGGCAAAGCACGGCTAGAGTACGTTACAGAAAATGAAAATCAAGAACATCATTCCTGCGCTTCTTTTGGCGCCACTTATCTCCTATGCTGATAGCAGCGCTATGTTTACTGCTGCGGGTGCCCATTCTTCGTGGGTCATCATGAATAAAGTTAAACCCACTTTAGAAAAATTGAGCGGCCGCGAAATAAGCTTATTTGGCAAACAATCAATGCTTGGGGTTGGTTGCAACTCTGGCATTAAATCTGCCCTAAAACGCGATACAAAAAATGAAAGCTTTGGAATGGTTTGTTGCCAACTAAGTAATGAAGAGGTGGCTAAAAAAAACCTAACGGTTTACCCGCTTGCTTTAGAGCCAATTATGATTCTTAGTCATAAAAGCAATCCGATCAATAATCTAAGCAACAAACAAGTCAAAGCCATCTTTAGTGGAAAAATCACTAACTGGAAACAAGTCGGCGGAGAAGACAAAGCAATTGTTGTGGTGACTCGGCTGCATTGCAAAAACCGACCTGGGCATTGGAAAAGAATTTTGGATGATGCGAGCAAATTCACACCTAAACGCATTAATGTGGAAAGCGCAGATGAAATGGTGAATCGTGTTGGAGATTTCACAGCGGCATTTGGGCATGCCGGCACAGCTTGGCTGCTTAGCGAAAAATCAGATGTTAAAATTATTAAAGTAAATGGCTTTTTACCAACTCGTATTAATTTAAAAAATGGCGATTATCCTTATTTCCGGCAACTTTCAGTTATTACTAGCAAGAATGCTTCTGCCGAGCTAACGCAGCTAATGCGCAATGCGCAGAAAGAAGTATTTCAAAACCCAAGCTTAACTGCAGAATACCAACTGCTACCTATTGACCCTAATAGTCTTTAACCAGCACCATGTTTAAACTTACGACATTTCGCTCTCGGCTGATATTTTATATTTTATTAGTGTCGATATTTGTTGGCGTTGCATTAAGTTTATCTTTTTGGCACACACAAAATATTCTTTTATCTGAGGCCAACCAACAGTTAATAAGAACTTCTCGATTACTTGATACACACCTTGCAGAAGATCGCGGCGAGCTGAAGCGTTATGTCGGCATCGTGCGTGACAACCTACGAATCCAAGAGTACATGTATGTAGTGACCGAAATTAACGCTGAAAATGAACCGCTAGACAAACTATTTCTACAACAATTTGGTTGGTTACCTATCGACAATAGGGCACTTACTGATATGGAAGGTAAAATAATTAGCGGTAATACTAACGATACCATTATCGAACCATCAACGCTTAGTGAACAAGAAAAAATAAATTTGCGTTACGTGCACACTGTCGATGGACTCATGCTAGTAGCAAGCTCTCCCGTGTATTATTTACAGCAAAAAATAGGTTATGTGGTTTTATCTCGCACATACAATACATCTAAACTAAGAGAGCTCGAAAATATCAGTAAAGGCAGAGTCTTTATTACCAACAAGAACATTGTTTCATTTAGCACAATCCCTTCGCTACTTGGAAAACCCATGTCAGGTAAGCGCCAAAATTTATCTTTGGCAAATGACAACCTAATGCTCACACATATCGAAATAGATAATTCATTAAATAAAGATATAGATTTTTATTTTGGCGTCTCGGAAGCACGCTTAATAGATAACATAGAACAGTTTAGAAAGATTTTAATGTTTATTATTACGTTTGGTATCCTGGGTATTTTAATTCTTGGTTTATTGTTTTTACGCGATTTTGATAAGCCAATAAAAAAATTGCTTGCACTAACCAACGACGTTGCAGATGGAAAGCTGCCGTTTGCAAATAAAGTAACACCGCGCAATGAAATAGATGTTTTAAGCAACAATTTTTCAGATATGATTAACAGCTTGCGCGAGAAACAAACACTCATATCAAAAGCTCAATCCGAACTCGAAATACTGGCTATTACAGACAGCTTAACTCACCTGTATAACCGTCGGCATTTACTGGAAGTATTCCCGAAATTACAAGCACAAGCCCAACGTGATCATTCACCGTTGGCGGCGATAATTATCGATATTGATCACTTTAAAAACATTAACGACGACCATGGACACCTTGCTGGAGACCAATGTCTTTATGAATTTTCAGCTTTACTTCGAAGCCATTCGCGAACTAACGATTATCTATTTAGATTAGGTGGAGAAGAGTTCTTAATTCTTACTTTAGGTGAAACTGCTGAAGGTGTTCATGCCGTTGCTGAAAAAATCCGAAAGGCAACAGAGCAAACGCCAGTTAACTATCGCAACATCCAGATCAACATGACAATAAGCTGTGGCGTATGCGTCGAATACCCAACAGATGATAATGAGCAATCTCTCAACAGTCTTTTACTGCATTCTGATAACGCGCTTTATCTTGCAAAGCAAACCGGTCGAAATAAAACCATTGTTCACCACGAAATCGATGACGAACCAAATACGCTTAACCCTTAAGTTTATCTTTTAATATTTGATTTACTTGAGCAGGGTTTGCCTTGCCTTGGCTGGCTTTCATCACCTGTCCAACAAAGAAACCGAACACTTTTTCTTTTCCTGAGCGATACTGTTCAACTTGCCCTGCGTTATTAGCAATAATTTCATCAACAATTTTTTCAATTGCCCCCGCATCCGTCACTTGCTTGAGGCCTTTGCTTTCAATCACACTATCGGCATCGCCTTCGCCTTGCCACATGGCTTCAAATACTTGTTTGGCAATTTTTCCTGAAATCGTATTATCAGCAATACGTTTTATCATGCCTCCAAGCATCTCTGCAGTGACAGGACTTTCTTCAATCTCTTTAGAATCCTTATTCAAGCTACCGGTTAGATCGCCACTCACCCAATTCGCGCTCAATTTAGCTTCGCCACCCGATGCTTTCACTACTGCCTCGAAATAATCTGCCATCTGACGGGTTGAAGTTAGTACTTCTGCGTCGTATTCGGAAAGTGAAAACTCGCTAGTAAAACGTTTTTGTTTTTCATCGGGTAATTCAGGCAATGTTTTACGTATTAATTCAATCGTATCTTGATCGACTTCAACAGGAAGTAGATCAGGATCAGGGAAGTAGCGGTAATCATTCGCTTCTTCCTTACTACGCATTGAACGGGTTTCGTTTTTATCTACATCATAAAGACGTGTTTCTTGAATGACTTTGCCACCATCTTCAATAACTTCAATCTGCCGTTCAACTTCCAGGTTAATGGCTCGTTCAACGTAACGAAACGAATTAATATTTTTCAATTCTGATCGCGTACCTAACTCCTGTTGACCTTTAGGGCGCACCGAAACATTGGCGTCACAACGAAAAGAACCTTCTTGCATATTACCGTCGCAAATATCTATATAAGTCACAATTGAATGGATCTTTTTCATGTAGGCAACCGCTTCTTTTGCCGAACGCATATCTGGTTCAGAAACAATTTCCAACAATGGCGTACCGGCGCGGTTCAAATCGATACCCGTCATCCCTTGAAAGTCTTCATGCAGAGATTTTCCAGCATCTTCCTCTAAATGTGCTCGTGTAATGCCAACTGTTTTAACCGTGCCGTCTTCAAGGCGAATCTCTAAACTGCCTTCTCCTACTATTGGCAAATCCATTTGGCTAATTTGATAGCCTTTGGGTAAATCGGGGTAAAAATAATTCTTCCGAGCAAAAATAGAACGCGGGGTAATTTTTGAATTTGTTGCCAACCCAAACTTAACAGCCATTTGTACGGCTTCGTGGTTCAGCACAGGTAATACACCAGGCAAACCTAAATCGACCGCACATGCCTGAGTATTGGGCTCGGCACCATAGGCAGTCGATGCGCCAGAAAATATTTTACTTTTGGTGGCTAGTTGAGCATGTATCTCAAGGCCAATAACAACTTCCCATTCCATAAAATTAATTCCCGACTTGTGTTACTTAAACTGAGTCGGCACACGCTGGTGCCAGTCAGTGACTTGTTGATAACGATGCGCGACATTTAATAAACGGGCTTCATCAAAATAATTACCAATAATTTGCAAACCTACTGGCATGTCATTAACAAAGCCAGCTGGCACCGACATGCCAGGTAACCCGGCAAGGTTTGCAGCAATAGTATAAATATCAGAGAGATACATGGTGATTGGATCATTTGATTTCTCGCCAAGACCAAAAGCAGGCTCGGGAGCAGTTGGGCCCATAATTACATCTACTTCTTCAAAAGCCCTTTTAAAATCATCACTGATTAATCGGCGTAACTGCTGGGCTTTTATGTAGTAGGCATCGTAGTAACCCGCCGACAGTGCATAGGTACCAATCATGATTCGGCGCTTCACTTCTGCACCAAATCCTTCGCCTCTTGAACGTTTATATAAATCTTCTAAATCGACAGGCTCAGCACACCGGTAACCAAAACGTACGCCGTCAAACCGCGATAAATTAGATGAACACTCAGCCGGTGCAACCACATAATATGTCGGCACAGCAAGATGCGTGTTCGGCAAACTAATCTCTTTAACCGTCGCGCCTAATTTTTTGTATTCAGCAATTGCTTCTTCGACTGCCTTGCCCACCAAGGCATCTAAGCCTTCGCCAAAGTATTCTTTAGGCAAACCAATGGTCAGTCCTTCCAAAGAATTTGATAAATCTTTAGTATAATCAGGTACATCGCGCTCCACACTGGTGGAATCCCGCGCATCAAAACCCGCCATACAATTAAGCATTAAGGCGGCGTCTTCTGCCGTACGCGTCATGGGACCGGCTTGATCGAGACTCGATGCAAAAGCAATCATGCCGTAGCGGGAAACACGTCCATAAGTCGGCTTAAGGCCAGTAATGCCACACAGTGACGCTGGCTGACGAATTGAGCCGCCTGTATCCGTACCCGTTGAAGCCGGCGCTAAACGTGCGGCAACGACAGCCGCCGAACCGCCTGAAGATCCCCCTGGCACTTTAGCCGTATTCCATGGGTTTTTTACCGCACCATAAAAACTGGTTTCATTGGATGAACCCATCGCAAATTCATCCATATTGGTTTTACCCAACATGACTGAGCCTGCTTTATTGAAATTTTCAATCACAGTGGCGTCATAGGGTGAGATAAAGCTATCCAGCATTTTAGAACCACAACTGGTTTTAACACCTTTGGTACAGAAAATATCCTTCTGTGCCAATGGGATACCGGTTAATGGCCCAGCTTCGCCCGCAGCAATTTGCTGGTCAGCTAACTTGGCTGCTGCCAGTGCGGGCTCCTTCGAGACCGTAATATAACCATTAACGAGTGGATCTAGGTCAGCAATGCGACTTAAATAGCTCTGAGTTAATTCTGTGCTAGAAAATTCACCCGCTTTCAATGCAGCTGAGAGCTCACTTAGTGTTTTGTTATGCATCATCTCTGGTTTCGACTATTGACAGTATAAGAATTCAGTTTACGAATAAAGCTAGCTTATTCAATGACTTGAGGGACAAGGAATAGCCCTTTTTCAACGCTCGGTGCAACGGCCTGGTAGTCTTCACGGTGATTTTCTTCCGTGACTTTGTCCTCGCGCAAGCGCTGCGCCATATCTAAAGGATGTGCCATCGGTGCAACATCGGATGTATCCACGGCACTCATCTGCTCAACCAAGCCAAGAATGTTAGAGAGTTCTTTTTCGTAACTCGGTATATCGGCATCGCTGATCGACAGTCTTGCCAAATGGGCGATCTTTTTTACATCATCTTGCGTTAGAGACATCTCAACTCCAATGGTTTAACTTGAAGGCCAGAAAGGATTCAAATCAAAATAATTTCAGGATGCGAAACTTATCACAGTTAGCGCCTTGCCGAAAACCCTGCGCATTGTTAGAGTAGCGCAATAATTTAGCACTATTTATGTAGCAAAAGGATAATTCCCAGTATGTTCAATTCCCTGCGTGGTCTTTTTTCCACTGATTTATCGATCGATCTTGGTACAGCCAATACCCTGATCTATGCTCGCAACCAGGGTATTGTCCTGGATGAACCCTCGGTGGTCGCAATTCGACAAGACCGTGGTAACAATGGTGCAAGAAGTATTTCTGCGGTCGGCGCAGAAGCAAAATTAATGTTAGGAAGAACGCCTGGTAACATTACTGCAATTCGCCCGCTTAAAGATGGTGTGATTGCTGACTTCGATGTTACTGAAAAAATGTTGCAACATTTCATTCACAAAGTTCACGAAACAAAATTTTTCCGCCCAAGTCCTCGCGTTGTTGTATGTGTCCCTTGTGGTTCAACAAAAGTAGAACGCCGTGCAATTCGTGAATCCGCACTCGGTGCTGGCGCACGTGAAGTTTATTTAATTGATGAACCAATGGCCGCTGCGATTGGTGCAGGCATGCCGGTTGGTGAAGCGAAAGGTTCAATGGTGCTCGACATTGGTGGTGGTACAACTGAAGTCGCTATTATTTCTTTGAACGGTATTGTTTATTCTGATTCCGTTCGTATCGGTGGTGATCATCTTGATGAAGCGATTGTAAGTTATGTTCGCCGTAACTATGGCAGCTTGATTGGTGAAGCAACAGCAGAACGAATTAAACTTGAAATTGGCACTGCATTTCCTGCCAATGAAGTGAAAGAACTTGAAGTAAAAGGCCGTAACCTCGCCGAAGGTATTCCGCGCAGTTTCACATTAAATAACAACGAAATATTAGAAGCACTGCAAGAACCATTATCGGGCATAGTCAGTGCTGTTAAAAATGCGTTAGAACAAACGCCTCCGGAATTGGGCGCTGATGTTGCTGAACGCGGCATGGTCTTAACAGGTGGTGGCGCAATGCTAACGGATCTTGATAAATTACTTAGCGAAGAAACAGGCTTACCAGTTATTATTGCTGATGAGCCACTCACATGTGTTGCACGAGGTGGTGGTACAGTATTGGAAATGATCGATGAACACGGCATCGACGTCTTTGATCTGGAGTAAAAACGCAGCAGGGGTTTAACCATTAAAACATTGTTCACACAGGGGCCTCTACTTGGCACCCGTTTTATCCTGCTCATTATTGCAGCCATTGTTATCATGACGATGGATCACCGCTACCATCACCTTGATAGTGTGCGTTCAACCTTATCGGTTGTCATTGAACCCATAAGACAGATTATTGACTTACCGTTTTCCCTAGCCAATAACGTAAGCACAAACCTCTCATCTCGCTCTAATTTGTTGCAAGAAAATGAAGAACTGCGTACAAAAAATTTACTCCTTATGGCGCAACTGCAAAAATTTGCCTCGCTTGAATCTGAAAACATGCGTTTACGCGAATTACTCGACTCATCATTTAAAGTGGGCGATAAGGTCCTCATCGCAGAATTAATTCGTGTCGATCTCGACCCATTTACTCGCCGTATTGTAATAAACAAAGGCAGTAATGATGACCTCTATCCTGGCCAACCACTACTTGATTCAGATGGCATCATTGGACAAATTTTACAGGTAAGTCCTTTTTCCAGTAGTGCCATGCTCATCACCGATCCAAGTCATGCCATTCCAATTCAATTAAACAGCACCGGACAACGCGCCATCGCTATCGGTACAGGTCGTCCCAATGAACTTGAATTACTGCATATTCCAAGCAGCACCGAGCTAGAAGAAAATGAATTACTTGTTTCTTCCGGGCTTGGAGGCATTTTCCCAGCCGGCTATCCTGTCGCACGCGTTATTCGCATAGTGAAACATCCCGGTGAACCTTATCTAGAGGTAATTGCTCAACCGACCGCGCACCTACAACGTAGCCGAGAAGTGCTTGTTGTTTGGCCAAGCACCGGTCCGCAACTAGAACCCACCGCGGAGATTAAATAATGCCTAAGCCTCATCATGGTGGAATCATTATTTTTATCAGTTTTGCACTGGCATTGTTGTTGACGCTGCTACCGCTGCCAGAGTGGGCACAAATCTTTAGGCCTGAATGGGTTAGTCTGGTACTTATTTATTGGTGTATGGCACTTCCCTCACGAATTAGTATTGGCTGGGCCTGGACCGTCGGGATTATGCTTGATGTCGCGCTCGGTAACTTGCTTGGATTACATGCTTTGTCATTAACTATTGTCGCGTTCTTAACTATAAAGTTGTATCAGCGAATTCGAGTTTACCCACTTGGACAACAGGCGCTAGCTGTACTTGTTCTAGTCGCCATGAGTCAATTACTCATACTTTGGATTCTCGGCATCATTGGCTCAACACCAGGTAGTTGGACTTATTGGTTGCCTTCTATCAGCAGCGCAATAATTTGGCCGTGGCTGTTTATTGTTTTGCGCGGGGCTCGTCGTCACTTTCGAGTGACTTAAATTATGTTACGCAAATTACATATTAAAGATCACAGCAGCGAAGTAAGATTATTTAAACAACGCGCTATTATAGCCATCATTATTGTCGTGATAATGGTGTTGGGGATTGTGAGCCGGCTAATTTATTTGCAAATATACAGCCATCAACATTTCTCGACCTTGTCACAAAACAACCGACTTAAAATAGTTCCGTTGCCCCCTACTCGCGGGCTTATTTATGATCGCAACGGTTTGCTGTTAGCAAAGAACATTCCATCGTTTAGTATTGAGTTAATACCTGAGCAAGTGAAAGATATTGACGATACGCTGGCACGCCTCAATCAACTCATTCCAATAAGTGACAGTGATCGAAAGCATTTTCGGCGTTTACTAAAACAAAAACGCCGTTTTCAAAGTATTCCTCTGCGTTATCGCCTGACAGAAGAAGAAGTCGCCCGTTTCTCGGTTAACCGACACCTCTTTAAGGGAGTCAGTATTCAGGCTCGACTTATCCGCTATTACCCATTTGGTCAGGCAGGCGTACATGCTATCGGCTACGTTGGGCGTATTGATACCCGAGAATTAAAACGCATCGATTCTGCTGATTACAGTGCCACAACACATATTGGAAAATTGGGTATCGAACGCTCGTATGAGGACGAGCTTCACGGTCAAGTTGGCTACCAACAAGAAGAAGTGAATGCACAGAACCGGACCTTACGCATCATTGATAAAACGCCTCCCGTTGCAGGTAAAAACTTAACGCTGAATATAGACATAAAATTACAAGAATATGTCGACAACGCGCTTGGTGAATACCGTGGTTCTATTGTCGCCATCGATCCTAATAATGGTGAAGTGTTAGCCTTTGTCAGTAAACCTGGCTACGACCCCAATCCATTTGTGACCGGGATTGATAGCAAAAGCTATAAAGCATTACGTGATTCCCCCGACAAACCGCTTTTTAATCGGACGGTGCTAGGTCAATACCCTCCCGGCTCAACAATCAAACCATTTATTGGGCTTGCCGGTCTAGATGCGGGTATAGCTAACAACAGTTTGTTTTGCCCAGGTTGGTTTCAACTTGAAGGTGATGAACGACGTTACCGTGACTGGAAAAAACATGGCCACGGGGACACCAACCTTGATAAAGCCATTGTTGAGTCCTGTGATGTATATTTTTATGAACTTGCCCAGCGACTTCGCATTGACAGAATGTATCAGTTCATGAGTTTATTTGGTTTTGGCAAAAAAACCGGCATCGATATTCTTGGTGAGCTTCCAGGCCTTTATCCTTCTCGTGAATGGAAACGCCGCAAACGCAATCAAGCATGGTTCCCTGGCGAAACCGTCATCACTGGCATTGGTCAGGGCTTTACTTTAACAACGCCACTACAACTTGCATCAGCCACTGCCACGCTGTCGATGGATGGACTTCATTTTCGCCCTTCCCTTGTACACTCTATGCAAGGGGCTGATGATCCTGAACCCGAGCTCACACCCGCCACACGCTATAAATCCGTGCTTCTAAAAAACCCGCGCTATTGGGAAACAATTAAACGCTCAATGATGCGAGTACTTCATGGTCCACGCGGTACAGCGCGAGGAAGTGCTCAAGGTGCTACTTATAAAATTGCAGGAAAAACGGGTACTGCACAGGTCTTTGGTATCGCTCAAGATGCCGAGTACAACGAAGAGGAAATTGATAAACGCTTACGCGACCATTCTTTGTTTGTAGGCTTCGCTCCCTTTGATAAGCCTACCATTGCCGTTGCAGTCATTGCTGAAAACGGCGGCAGTGGCGGGCGTGTTGCTGCCCCATTGGCGCGCAAAGTGTTTGATGCGTATCTTCTCGGGACCGGCTTATGATTATCGACCACTACACTTCGTCCCATCGACGCCGTTTCTCTCTTTCTGAAAGCCTGCACATCGATGCACCATTAATGATTGGCTTACTGCTTACAGCCGCACTCGGGCTCGTCATCTTGTATAGCGCTAGCAATCAAAGCGAAGCGATTATTCTTCGCCAACTGACTCGCCTCACCGTTGCCTTTGGTATCATGGTCGTGATTGCACAGGTTCCTCCCCAGCAGCTACGCTTCTGGACACCCTGGTTATTTGCTATTGGAATTGTCCTACTCATCGCGGTTTTAGTCTTTGGTGAAGGTAAAGGCGCAACACGTTGGCTTGATATTGGTTTCGTTCGTTTCCAGCCCTCAGAAATCATAAAAATCACTTTACCCATGGTGCTGGCTTGGTATTTAGCCGATACCTCGTTACCACCTAAGCCCTCGCGCGTGATTGTTTGTCTTATTCTCATTGTCGTGCCTACGCTATTAATCGCGAAACAACCTGATTTGGGAACGTCGTTAGTCATTGCCAGCTCTGGTATTTTTGTCATGCTGCTATCCGGTATTCGCTGGCGATTTATCTTTAGCGCAATGCTTGCCGCCATTGCGGCTGCCCCGCTACTTTGGTATTTCATGCATGATTACCAGCGTCAGCGCGTACTCACCTTTTTAAACCCCGAACAAGACTTACTCGGCTCTGGTTGGCATATTGTTCAATCCAAGATCGCCATTGGCTCTGGTGGCCTCTATGGCAAAGGGTGGCTGAACGGAACCCAGTCGCACTTAGAATTTTTACCTGAGCGCTCTACAGACTTTATTTTTGCCGTGTACGGCGAAGAGTTTGGTTTAATGGGCATTTTGGTGCTGCTAACACTGTACCTCTTCATTATCGCCCGAAGTTTGTATATTTCTGCACAAGCCCAAGACACCTTTGGGCGCTTGGTTGGCGGGAGTATCGCGATTACCTTTTTCTTCAATATTTTCGTTAATATTGGCATGGTGACCGGCTTATTACCGGTCGTTGGGCTTCCGTTACCGTTAATTAGTTACGGTGGCACATCAATGGTGACGTTGATGATTGCTTTCGGTATCCTCATGTCATTGCACACTCACCGAAAATTGTTGTCACAATAACAGGTCAACTACTAATTAGGATGAACATGTCTCACTACATAAAATTATTTGTCGCCATACTTAGCGCCAACTTACTTATCAACTCTACTGCGGTGGCGGAAAATCTCAGCCAACGTGAAGACATTCAATTGTTTATCAATGAGATGCAAGAGCAACATCAGTTCGACAAAGCGGAGCTTGAAATGCTGTTTTCTAAAACACGCATGCAGCCCTCGATCATCAAGGCCATTTCACGCCCCGCCGAAAGAAAGCCTTGGCACAAATACCGCCCTATTTTCATCACTCAATCGCGTATCGACCTTGGTGTTGAATTCTGGGATAAACATTTAGATCTGCTCGAACAAGCTGAGCAAAAATACGGCGTGCCACCTGAGGTCATCGTTGCGATTATCGGTGTAGAAACACGTTATGGACGCCACACCGGCAATTACCGCGTCATTGATGCTCTCTCAACGCTGGCTTTTGATTATCCACCTCGTTCCAAGTTCTTCCGCAGCGAACTAAAACATTTCCTATTAATGACCCGTGAAGAAAATGCCGACCCACTTGCATTAAAAGGCTCTTATGCCGGTGCGATGGGCCAACCACAGTTTATTTCCAGTAGCTTTCGCAGCTATGCCATCGACTTTGACGGCGATGGCAAACGTGACATTTGGAACAACCCAGCCGATGCCATTGGCAGTGTTGCAAACTATTTTGTACGTCATGGTTGGAAGCGTGGTGACAAAATCACTCAAACTATCACACCTTCTGAGAGTATCGACAGTGGTTTACTTAAAGAAAAGCAGTTAAAACCCACACATACTATTATGGACCTGCGCCAGAAAAGTTTTACCGATATCGATAAAGACATCGATGGTTCAGCACTCGCTTCAATTATTAATTTAGAAGGTCCTACCGCCCCTGAACATTGGCTTGGTTTAAAGAATTTTTATGTTATCACCCGCTACAATCATAGTGCGCTTTATGCCATGGCTGTCTACCAGCTATCCGAAAAAGTACGCCAACGGCGCGAAGAATCTAAGCGTGACACCGATGCCTAATTTACGACGCGCTGGTCTGATTTTAGTGGTAGCGGCTAGCTTAAGCGCTTGTGGCAGTGCACCGACTATTTTCGAGCCCAGTGATAGTGCGCCAAGCCAGCACCGCGATTTATCCAACGTGCCGGATGCCGTGCCACGTAATGAGCCACGTAGCCGCTATGGCAATCCTAAATCATACGTCGTGAGAGGAATTCGCTATTATGTAAAAGACAGTAGCGATGGTTTTACGCAACGTGGGATTGCTTCCTGGTATGGTACTAAGTTTCATGGTCGCCGCACGTCAAGTGGTGAACCCTATGATATGTACGCAATGACTGCTGCCCACAAAACGTTACCACTACCTACTTATCTTGAAGTCATCAACCTCAAGAACAACAAACGGATTATCGTCAAAGCCAATGATCGCGGTCCTTTTCATGCTAACCGTATTATTGATCTCTCCTATGCGGCTGCAACCAAACTAGGCATCGCGGCCAGTGGCACTGGGTTAGTAGAAATACGCACGGTGACAGCCAACAGCAAACCAGCACTACAACAACCTGATGAGCCCATCATTCAGCAACAAGACACGGCCACCAATATGTATCTTCAGGTAGGTGCTTTTAGCAGCGAATACAATGCTCAGCAGTTACAAAATAAATTACAAGGTGCTGCTTTTGAGCGCGCTGCAATTAGCACTGCCGACGCGACAGGCGCACCGGTGTACCGCGTCCGTATTGGGCCACTTACTAGTGTTGATGAAGCCGACCAACTTGTTGACCAACTCGCTGCGCTTGGTATCAATCAAGCCCATGTGGTGATCGACTAACTCACCATCGACGTAGCCAGCCATTACATGACTCGCTACAATACAAAACTTATGCAAATAAAGACTTCCAATATGAAACCACGCACACATATAAATTCACTCACTAACTTATTATTTTTTATTGGCTGTTTTTTACTTTCGAGCCTGTCGCATGCTGCCAATAATGTACCGGTTGCACCAAAACTCGCTGCTGAAGGCTACGTATTAAAAGATTTTAACAGCGGCCAGATTATTGCTGAAAATAATGGCGACCAGCGCATGGAACCGGCCAGCCTGACTAAAATGATGTCTACCTATGTGATTAGCCATGAACTCAAATCTGGCAATATTACGATGCAAGACAAAGTCACCATCAGCAAAAAGGCCTGGCGCATGCCAGGTTCACGCATGTTTGTTGAAGTGGGCAAACAAGTCGATGTCGAAAATTTACTAAAAGGCATTATCATTCAGTCTGGTAATGATGCCACCGTTGCGATGGCTGAATATGTTGCTGGCAGCGAAGGTGCGTTTGCATCCTTAATGAATAACTACGCTCAACAACTTGGTATGACTGGCACGAATTTTGTTAACAGCACCGGGCTTCCTGATCCTGAGCACTACACGACACCCAGAGACATGGCAACACTGGGCAGCGCGCTAATCCGAGATTTCCCTGAGCATTACAAAATATACGCCGTAAAGAAATTTACGTTCAACAACATCACCCAATACAACCGCAATAAATTACTCTGGCGTGACAAACATGTTGACGGGATTAAAACTGGCCACACTGAATCTGCCGGTTTTTGTTTAGTCGCATCCGGTGTTCGCGATGACATGCGTCTTGTTTCCGTTGTGCTTGGCACCGAAAGCGAATCGGCGCGTGTCCAGGAATCACAAAAGTTACTTAGCTATGGTTTTCGTTTTTTCCGTAGCCATAAACTCTATGATGCCAACACTGAAATTAGTGCCACGGACATTTATAAGGGTGTAGAAGATAAAGTTTCGCTAGGGCTTCTCAAAGATTTGTATATTACGATCCCGCGCGGTCAATACAAACAACTTAAGCCAAGTATTAGTTTTGAGTCCATCATTGAAGCCCCCATTAATAAACACCAAGTACTTGGTAATTTAAAAGTCACTCTCAACGATGACACCATCGCTGAACGTTCACTCGTTGCCTTACAAGAAGTCGAACAAGGTAGCTGGTGGAAACGCTTAAAAGATTGGTTCGTATTATTGGTCAAAGGTTGGTTTGGTTAATATGTCAATCGTTTATCTAGATGGAAATTTCCTACCGGTAGAAGAAGCCAAAGTCTCAGTACTTGATCGTGGCTTTATCTTTGGAGATGGCGTTTATGAAGTGATTCCAGCCTATGGTGGCCACCTGTTTCGGCTGGAACAACACCTCCAACGTCTCGGCAATAGCCTGAAGGGTATTCACCTTGATAACCCGTTAACGCACAAGCAGTGGCAAGAAATCATTACCGACGTTGTGGAGCGCAATAATAATGGTAATCAGGATCAATCCATCTACCTGCAAGTCACTCGCGGAGCAGCCAAACGAGACCATGTGTTTCCAGAAGAGGTTTCTCAAACCGTTTTTGTCATGAGCAACCCCATGCCCGCCGTTAGCCAAGAAAAATTAACTCAAGGCATTAATGCCATTTCCCATGAAGATATTCGTTGGCGCTACTGCCATATCAAGTCTATTGCCCTATTACCCAATACGCTCATGCGGCAAGTCGCTCGAGAAGCCGGCGCAGACGAAGCCATTCTCAATCGTGATGGAAAGATCACCGAAGGTGCAGCAAGTAATGTGTTTATCGTCAAAAATGGAAAAATCATCACCCCAGCTAAAGACGAATGCTTATTGCCAGGCATCACCCGCGACCTAATTCTTGAAATCGCCGCCGATGCTGGACTTAATTATTCCGAGTCAGATATTAGCGTTGATGAACTAAAAAATGCCGATGAAATATGGTTAACCAGCTCAACAAAAGAAATCCTGCCTGTCACTCAACTAGATAATCAGCCAGTTGGCACTGGCAAACCTGGACCTTGCTGGAAAGATATGCTTGAACGTTACCAACAACACAAGCAACTGCTTAGATCGGGTGATGCGCATTGATTAGCTTGTTTGCTACCTGCTCCAGAAGTCGTAACTGAACTTTGATTTCTAGTGGTTGCTTATCAGTGCAAGATCAACCGGTCGAATCAATCAGATCTGTACTCAAGGATGTCCCCTGGTTGACATTCTAAATGATGGCAAATCGCGTCCAATGTGGAAAAACGGATGGCGCGGGCCTTGCCTGTTTTGAGAATAGAAAGATTCTGCACAGTAATATCGATTGCCTCTGCCAAGTCCTTCAGTTTCATTTTCCGCTTTGCGAGCACAACATCAACATTTACAATAATAGCCATGACCACCAACCTCTAAATTACCAAGCTATCTTGCTCTTTAAGCTCTCGGCCCATTTCCATTACATAAGCAATGAGCACCACAAATAGCCCTACGATGAGAAAACCAACCTCCAGCCTCGCGCTGATATGTCCGGGTGTAATACTGAAGAACGTCAGAACTGGACCGGTTATTAATGTCTGAAGCATTCCCGCAATATCGATTGACACGAGTGCCCAGCCAATTTTCCGGATGGCGGCCACATTTTTAGCGGTAAAAATTATCCCCATCTTATAGAGTCCAAGCAATTTGTGAAGTAACAAAAACGCAATCATATATGCAGCGGGCTTGATAGACCCGAGCGCAAGTACTGCAAGCAAACCGAATCCAGAAATTTGCTGGGAATTAAGTGGTATGCCCTGTGGCATATTTAATAGCTCCGCCCAAGCCCCTGTTAACGCGTTCAGCGCAACAGCGCATGGCGTAAGAATAAAAAATGTCAGGGCCAAAACCTGTAGTCTGGTACTCGTCGTTTTAAGTTTATTCACCTTAATCTCCTCACAGTTTTGGTTCACTGGACAGTTTGCAATCTAACACCACGTAAACGAAATCAATTTAAATAGTCATACTGCGTAGATAAATGCACTTTAACTCTAACGACCCATTGAACCATTGTCAACTATTATCGTTTATTTTTTATTGTTTATCGATAATTATTAAGCTATATTCGTTCCATAATTCTACTCATAAACAAATCAGGAGACTAAAAATGAGTCCTTTTTGCAAAACCGGCATGGCTGTGGCAATTGTATTAAACTTATATATATCACCCGCATTTTCACAGGAAATCACAAACGAAAGTCAGAGCAACGAAACGTTGAGTGTTGGTATCGGCTTTCCCGACAATTCAAAACCACTGCGGGCGCGTGCCGGCATTGGAGTAGGCGTTTTTCCAGATTATGAAGGTTCAGAGGACTACAGTGCGAAAGTATCTCCGCTTATTCATATTGAAAAACCCGGCGTGTTCTTCATAAAGGGAGCGAGTATCAACACCAATGATGGTGTAGCAAGCGCAGGATTAACATTATTCCATCTGACTTATGCGGATGGTTCTACTGCTGAAACACAACTTCTTGTCGGGCCTCTCGTTCGCGCATATCGAGGCCGTGACGACGATGACAACGATATACTGAACGGTATGGCTGATATCGATTCCAGCGCTGGAGTCGGCATTTTTATGAAACTAAACTCAGGCTCTTGGCTGTTTAATTTAGCTGCAGCATCTCAGGATGTGGGTAATAAAAATGATGGTCTGCTGGTTACATTTGATGCTGTCTATACCACCTCAATTAACAAAAATTTAAAACTTGCGAGCGGGTTGTCGACAAGCTGGGGTGACGATGACTATATGCAGGGATACTTTGGTGTCACAAGTAATCAAGCTGCGAACACAGGGCTTGCTCAGTTCGATAGCAAGGCGGGAATAAAAGACGTTGGCATCAATATCAAAGCCACTTATGCCCTATCCAAAAATTGGATACTAGATGGGCAAGTAGGATACTGGCGTCTCTTGAATGATACTGCCGACAATCCACTCGTCGACAAAGAAGGTTCTGAAAATCAAGTGCGTGGATTAGTGGGTCTTTCTTACCAATTCTAGTCATGCACTTTTATTAGAGGTAATACTGTATCCCATTTACGGTTCGGTGCAGCTTTACCTCTTGCCAATTTCAGGAGTTTAACTGTGATTAATGGTTAAATATGGATACTATCCAACGGCTTTAACTCTAACACATATCAACACAGCCAAGTCTAATAATAGACGGCTGTTACTTGTTTTTGCCTTTTCAATCCTTGTCCACCTATTTGTGATGATGTGGATTGGTGAGCTATTCATCCGAAGTCGTGCAAATATACCAGAAATCAATCAGCCTCTATCCATTCTAATTATTCCCTCACACATATCAGTAATGAAGACACCAGTGGGCGATGATCATATATTGAAAAAAAATAAAGTCTTGGATAGCTCACAACTGAAATCAAACCTATTACTAGCTGATAAGGCAAGCCACCGAACCGAAGAAAGTCAAACCAATGGTGTAAACAATGAGCCTTTAATTACGAAGCAAGGAATATCTAAAATACCTTCAAGCGTTTTTATTCAACAGGTTTATGACTCCATTCCCTCTATAGTGGAGAAAATGGACAAACAACAGATGAATACTGGAGCATATACGATATTTGATCCTAAATTGCGAAAAGCGATCGAGCAGGCACGCCGTAAGAAAGAGGAAAATAAGCAGCGTAAATTATCTTCAAACACTCATTCATACATCGAAGTAACTGGAACATATGGTGACTATATTGGCGTGCGCATAAATAATCAGTGCTGGCGAGTACCTATCGATAACGGCCATGATCAGTTTTCCGCCAAGGTCTGGCTGTTTGATTTCGCATGCCCTAAGCAACATGTCAAATTATTCAATAATATAAAGCGATAATCCATTCACTCTGAATTTAGTTACAAACACCCATCTACTAAAATTAGCTTTGATGTAGTCATTTTAACAATAGCAAACAATAACAATAGGGGGCAGACCACGTTTTTATGTCCGCCATTTATACCGCATCCGTCTGCTTTCAGTATGAAACAGCCACCCTAGTAATTTAATGAGCGGTTCCATTACATGGTACTGAATAACTTGTTACAGCTTTACTTAACAACAACCACCACCTAACGGTTTGATCGCTTCAATCGACGCTGAAACAACATAGTCTGCTACGTTATGATCAGGTGCCCAATCTTTAATAAATTCTTTTGACTCGTCTTTGGGTTCGATGCGAACTTGTTCAAAACCAGCTTCGCTAATCATTTTTATTAAATCATCAACTAACGACGCATTGCCCATGCAACCAGCGATAAGCATTGGGTCGTTGCGCATGGCTTCGGGGAGTTCTATCGTTGCAACAACGTCCGAGATAGCCAAGCGTCCACCCGGTTTTAAGATACGGAAGGTTTCTTTAAAAACTTGCGCTTTATCTGGTGAGAGATTGATCACACAGTTTGAAATAATCACATCGGCCGTGTCATTCGCTATCGGTAAGTGTTCAATTTCACCCAAACGAAATTCGACATTGGTAAATTTACCTTTACTGGCATTGGTACGCGCCTTGCTGAGCATGTCGGGGGTCATATCAACACCAATAACGTGGCCCGTTTCGCCCACTTCCTGTGAGGCAAGGAAACAGTCAAAACCACCGCCAGCACCCAAGTCTACAACCACTTCTCCAGCTTGCAATGAAGCAATGGCACGTGGGTTACCACACCCTAGCCCCATGTCTGCCCCTTCCGGGACGAATTCAAGATCAGCTTCGCTGTAACCTAGCCGAGTAGATATTAACGTGTTAATTGCTGAGTCATCCGACACGCCACAACAGCTACTGTCAATTCCACAGGCATCGCCTGCATTACTCGCATTTGCCACCTCGGCATATGCACTACGCACTTGTTGGCGATGCTCATCTTTGCTTGCTTGTTCGTTACTCACTTGGTTGGTTTCGTTCTGCGCCGTTCCACAGCACCCTGAATCACTCATGGTTAATCCTCATTCCCCCATACCCAAAAACGGCATGATTGATATATATAAAATAAAACTAATTATTATTAAATAAATAATAACTCGCAAAGGTTGTTGCAAAATGGTTGTGATGAACGAATCGGCTTTAACGCTTGTAGAAATTCTATGGCGTTGGTACTCATCTATTAAGCTTCTGGCTCGCAATTTATCGTCATTATTCTTTATCCAAATACCTGCGACCGAAAAACCCCAATTTCCAGATGAGGTTTCATAGTAATCAATATTATGATCGGCCAGCAAAGTCCTAACGTCATCGGCTTCTTCATCGGGTACATCATTTAACCTGAAGATAAGTACTGCCATCGATTTTATTCAACCGTGACTAATTCGTCATTAAACTCTACGCGCTGTCCCGCACGAATTTTACAGCGTTTGCGTGTTTCAACTAGACCGTCAACACTGACCAAACCTTCACCTATGAGTAATTTTGCCTGCCCGCCACTGTTGCACAATCCGGTAATTTTCAATAGGTTATGGAGTTCAATATATTCTCTATTTTCCAAATCAAACTGCTGCATTAACTTGCTCACTGTTGACGTCTAATACTTCCATCACTCTGCTGTTGTGCATTGATAGGGAGCTCTACCCAGAAAGTACAACCATCACCCGTTGTGTTTTCAATACCAATTTTACCGTCCATTAATTCAACCAGGTGGCGTGTTACCGCCAAACCAATGCCACTCCCCTCAACACCGGATTGGCTACTTAGTCGTTCGAAATTATTAAACACTTTTTTATTATTTTCATTCGAAATACCAACACCGGTATCTTTAACCGTTAACTTCACTGATGCTTCGTTCATGTTTGCTATTGCTATATAAACCGAGCCATTTTTATAATTATACTTAATTGCATTGGCAATAATGTTCAACATAATTTGTTTTAATCTTAATTTATCAACCAACACCTCTGGGGCATCTTCGGCTACAGAGTTTATAATGGTGATGTTTTGTTTCTCCGCCAAAGGTTCTAGCATTTTCACTGCTTCATTGGTTGTTTCAGATAACGATACTGGCTGAATATCAAGTTCTAATTTTCCTGATTCGATTTGTGCTAAATCTAAAAGCTCATTAATCAACTCAAGCAAATGTGCTCCTGCTGACTGGATTTCAGCCGCGTTAGTAAGCTGCTCTTCGCTGAGCGTTTTGTCTCGGTTAAACTGTAGGATTTGTGAGAAACCCAGTATTGCATTTAATGGGGTTCTTAATTCATGACTCATTTTAGACAAGAAGTCTGTTTTCGTTTGGCTTGCTTGCTCAGCCTGTTCCTTTGCTAACACCAGCTCAGAAGTACGCTCTTGTACTATTTGTTCCAATTCTATCTGCTTCTTTCTAGTCTCTTGCACGGTACTTGTAGTCCGATTCACCGCCGCTCGAGCCATTATAAATATGACTATGAAAATAATCATCGCGACAATTATAAGAACATACATAGAACTACGAAGTGAGTCCAAAGCAGCTTTCACAGCAAGGGCTGTATTTGCTCTCTGTTTCTCTTGTAATACCCCGTAGGCCTTATGATTTTTATTTTGTATGGGGATGCTATTTTTTGTTTGAATTTCTGTAGCCTCTTCAATCCGCTCTTGCTGAATTAAATCAACTATCTGATTCTGGGAGATACCAATTTGAAAACTCTGAGGCAGCGCCTTATCTATGATTTCTTGTTCATCTTTAGTAAAACCTGCTTCTCTTAAAGCATCTCGTGCGAGCACAAACCGAGTGCCTGCCTCGTTGAAACGGTCAAATTCTTCATTCCTCTCAAATGGGTCGTCCATCAATAACATCTGGCTTAGCGTTAAGGTTCTGTAGCGTCCGGCAAGTCGCATGTCACTCACTAAATTACTCTTGTGAATACTTTGAGTTACTACGTCTTCAATGGTTTTTATACCCGACAGCAATAGGAATGTCCCCGTAAAGGAAAGGCCTAAAATTAATACCAAAACGGCACTAAAGGCAACAATTAGGGGGTTACGCGTTCTAATATCTGTCATTTTAGATAAATTTCCACTCGACATCTGTTTCTAAAACTTGCAAGTTATTGAGATATTTAAACTATCGCATAAGTTTAGCCCATAACATAGATAATGTTTATATTACTTTATTTTCAATAGTCACTTTAAATTTCAACTAATTAGCCCCATTTATTGCCGAATACTAGGTAGAATAGTCACTATGAAAAACCCAACTGAAGATACTCTATTTGAATTTCCCTGCGAATTCCCGCTCAAGGTCATGGGGCGAAATATTCCTGAACTTGAAGCGGTTGTGCTGGAAATCGTCGATCGCCACATTGATGGTGTATTAGAAGAAGGTGCTGTTACCAAGCGCAACAGTGGTAAAGGTAAGTTCATTTCTATCACCGTGACTTTTGAGGCGCAGAGCAAATTACAGCTTGATAACCTCTATCGCGAACTACATGCCCACGAACACGTGTTGATGTTGTTATAAACGATGTCTAAGCTCGATGCGATCGTTATCCGCGAACTCGGAGAACAGGATTATCTGCCCACATTCGATGCAATGCGTCATTTTACCCAGCACCGCAGCGCTGAAACACCCGATGAATTTTGGCTCGTAGAGCATCCCCCTGTCTTTACTCAAGGCCGAAATAGCAAGCCAGAGCACTTGCTTAACGCAAGCGATATTGACGTAATTGACATTGACCGTGGTGGCCAAATCACTTACCACGGTCCTGGGCAAATTGTTCTTTACGTCATGCTGGATCTAAATCGTGCTAAAAAGGGGGTGCGTGATCTCGTCACTGCCATGGAGCAAAGCATCATTCTATTGCTCGCAGAATATGGCTTAACTGCTGAAGCGCGACGTGATGCCCCCGGTGTTTATGTGGATAATGCCAAAATTGCCGCTCTGGGTCTGCGTATTACACGCGGGCGGAGTTACCACGGCCTGAGCCTCAATGTAGACATGGACTTAAGCCCTTTCCAAGGCATTAATCCATGTGGTTATCCGGGGTTGAACGTCACTCAATGCCGGGATTTAGGGATTAGTGACCCGATTCCCAAAATCAGCGAACGACTCTGCGCCCTTCTTAGTACCGAACTGGGTTACAATGCCCGCGTTTATGAACCCATACGGCCAGATAACCTAACAACGTCCGAGTAGACAATGAGCGATACACCCAAAACAAAAAATCCACTGAAAGGAGAATCCAAAGTTTCACGGATCCCGATCAAGATTGTGCCGACTGTCACGCCGTTACGTAAACCAAAATGGATTCGTGGACGCTCCCATAATGCGCCTGAAGTTGAACGACTCAAAAATTTGTTACGAGAGCAAAAATTGCATACCGTTTGTGAAGAAGCAGCATGCCCAAATCTTGGTGAATGTTTCGCACACGGCACAGCTACATTCATGATTATGGGGGATATCTGTACGCGCCGTTGTCCTTTCTGTGATGTTGCTCATGGCCGACCTAAACCTCTAGATCAAGATGAGCCCGCTAAACTAGGCGAAACCATTGCTAACATGGGATTGAAATATGTCGTAGTCACCTCGGTCGATCGCGATGATTTACGTGATGGTGGCGCGGGGCACTTTGTCGCCTGTATTGATCAAGTTCGGCAACAATCACCTTCCACCAAAATCGAGATTCTTGTCCCTGACTTTCGTGGCCGAATGGATGTTGCGCTGGCCTTGCTCGAACAAGCACCACCTGATGTGTTTAACCATAATTTAGAAACCATACCCAGATTATATAAACAGGCTAGGCCCGGTTCGGACTATGCGTGGTCTCTGAAATTATTGCAGCGTTTTAAAGACACCTATCCTGATGTACCAACAAAATCTGGCATTATGCTTGGGCTAGGTGAAGAAATAGACGAGGTAAAGCAAGTTCTGCGTGACTTACGGGCACACAATGTCAACATGCTGACGCTGGGTCAATACTTGCAACCAAGCCGATATCATCTTCCAGTCTCGCGCTATGTTACGCCAGAGGAATTTGACCAACTGGGTGAATATGCGCGCTCAATTGGCTTTGATAATGTTGCCAGCGGCCCAATGGTTCGCTCTTCATACCATGCCGATCTTCAAGCTTCTGGTGAAAACGTTTCTTAGCATTTCCTTGAGCAGGTGCAGACTTGATAATCTCTGCTATTATTAATCGTCCTAGTCCATTTTAAAGGAAGGATGCCAACATGGCAGACAGCAGCGCTAAAAACAATAATGCAGTGCAATGCCTGATTGGTGAGGGCATTGAGTTTAAAGGTGATCTTCTTTTTAGTGGTGGCCTTCACGTTGACGGTCATGTTATCGGCAGCATTGAAAACAACCAGTCTGATGCCGCTCGTATCACACTCAGTCGTGAAGGAATTGTTGATGGCAGCGTGACAACCTGTGATGCTGAAATTAATGGCACAATCAACGGCGATGTACATGCTTCCGGTAGTGTTGTTTTACACCCCCAGTCGCATGTAAACGGAAATGTTTATTACGAACGCATAGAAATTCGTCGTGGCGCATGTGTTAATGGCAAACTCATCGCGACGCACAATTCGTCAAGTGATAAATCCAGCATTTTAGATAAAATTAATCCGATCCGTAAAAGCGCTTAGCTTTATTACGATAGCGGCATTCTTTCCATCAAGTAACACAAACAGTCTTGTCTAATCACTTTCTTGTCTAGCGTTAACATCGACGGCATCACCGCTTGCTTAATGGATAATTGCTGATCTTTTATTTCAAAATAGTCATGCCAGCGCTCTTGGCCATGGTCATCTGTCACTTCAAATTTCACTGTAGCATCATCATCTTCTACAATCCCCAAGACGGTTCCCGGTGTTAGCTCACGAAAATTCATATGATCCAGGTTTCGAACAAATTGAAGTTGTACCTTCTCAGATTCATTGTCATTTAGTACAGAAAAATCAAAACTAATTTGCTCTGGTACTTTCACTATCGCCACCGTATGAAAAACATCAATGTCATGTTCAGGCACTGGCTTGTCTGGTAACTCGGCAAGATTTAATAGCGCATCAAGAAACTCTGCCGCATGTTCAATGCCATGACGTTGACCGGGCTGGCCACATTCTACAGTAACCGCAGGGCAAAATTTTGCGAACGCTGCTGATTGCACACCTTGAGGGCGAATAAAGTACACCACTGTGCGCGAGAAATAAGTTGCCAACCAGAAGAATTGATTGTCGACGCGATTAACACAGGCGTAATGAGGGTTCAAACCTGTGTTGTTATGAATGTCTATGCTGGCAAATGGTTTTCTTTCAAGCATTGTACTAACAACTTGTTTTGCCATAGCGTGTTCTGGCGTTGCTCCCTCATCCCAAATACGATTGAAATCTGGCTGACCATCAAGCCTTCGCAAGCCTTGCTTCGCTGCACTGATGTTTCCAATAAACAGCGATAAGCTTCGCGGCATTTGTTGGTCTTGATAATTTTGTAATACGTCTTGAATGGCCTGCCAACCCACCGGTTCATTCCCATGCAATAACACTGAAACGAAAAGCGGCGCTTTACGGCGACCCTCAAGATGAATTAACGAAGGCCCCGGCAAGTATTGATGCAACTCACTTGCGTCACAGTTAAGCAAGCCTTCAGGTAAATAATCAAATTGATGTAGCAAATTAGCTGTCATTATACTGGCCACTCATGTACTGGTCGCCCAGATTGTTGGTGCTCAAGGTACTGTAAAGTCATTGCTTGTAAGTCCCCGTTAAATTTCTTTGCGCATTGGCGCTGCCAAACACTACCCGTTTGTTTTGTTTCAACACGCGACTGAATAATGCCAAGATAATACTCAATATCCTGCTTATCCAAATCAAGTCGTGTAAGCCCCTCTTTGGCTAACGGGATCAATTGCGTTAATAGGGATTGTGCGGATATTTTTCGCGAGCCCCAAGTAAACTGTGCAAAAAGACCATCCCTTGCTGCCGCATAAAAATTATCGCGCGCAACGGCAAAGTCAATGTCATTTTCAATAGGTGTTTCTCGTGATACAAACGATTCCATCAAGCCGTGAAACAGCGCGGCATTCGCAATTGCGTCGACTATCGTTGGCCCAGCCGGAACAACTCGCTGCTCTATTCTTAAATGTGGCGTGCCATCTTGATCAAAACCAATTAACGGTCTTACCCAACGCCAGATAGTGCCGTTATGCATTCTCAAGTGTGGTAGACGCGATAAGTCATCTTGCTGGCTTTCAACTCCCACTAATGGCAGCAAAATAGGGAAATGTTCATTATTCTCGGTATAACATTCCATTAACGAATGATGCATGTAACCACTGCCAAAGCTCACCCGCTTCACCGGCCCGAAAGCAGCTCCCCCGATGCCCCCAAGATCGACTGATTGTTCAAACAAAGGAATACGCGTTTCCTCCCAGACCTGTTTGCCAAACAAATAAGGTGAGTTGGTCGATACCGCCAACAGCGGCGCTGCAATCACGAGGGCCGCATTATAATATCGCACAGCATTGTGCGCGGGTATCTGTTGATGAATTTGAAAAGAGGTCGCGGCCGATTCCAACATCACATCATAGTGAGTACTTTGTAAATGCTCGTGCCCATTAATATCTAACTGTAATGGTTTGCCCTGTCGAAGTCGCAACACTTGATCATTCAAAGCTTGGTAACGCACCACCCGAGACATGTTTTCAGGACATAAATCTTTATCTTTTACTGTCGGTAAGATTCCTGTCATCACCAGTTGACTATCAAACATAGCAGCGGTATCACAACAAGTTTTCCAGGTTTGCTCTAATTCGTTTTGTAATTTACTTAGAGCATCATTTTGTAATATTTGTGGCGTTCCATTTAACTCGATATTGAATCTTGCTAATTCAGGCACGACAAGATCACTATTTAATTTCTGAATAAGTGTATCGTTAATGGGCATCGGCTGTGCCTTCTCGTCCACCAGCCAGGCTTCCAGCTCAAAACCACCACCGGATTTTTGTTCTGAAAAAGCATTATCATCAAACCAGTTTTGCAATAACGCTGTTTGCTGCTGTAAATGCTCTTTAAATTGTGCAAAATCCTGCTCAGAAAATGAACCGCGATCTATTTCTTCACCCATTTTTACTCCCTTTTAAACGCGCATCGAGCGATTGCAAGCGTTCAACTGTACCGATATCAAACCACTGTCCTTGATAATACTCTCCGCTTACCAATGCTTTTTGCATTGCGTCTCGAAGTAGTGGTGCCAAAGGAAAGATGCTTTTATCAATACCTCGAAATAAATCCGATGAATAAACACCAATACCGCTAAATGTTTTTCGCTGCTTGCCTACATTATTTAACAAACCATTATTAAGTGAAAAATCGCCTTCAGGATGTTGTTCAGGATTATCGACCATGACAAGGTGAGCTAAGCCAGTCAGTTTTTTTGGTAATTGGGCATAATCGTAATCTGTCCAAACATCTGCGTTCGTGACAATAAAATCGTCTTCGCCCAACAACGTTAATGCCTTAGCAATCCCACCGCCGGTTTCAAGTGCCTGACCATTTTCGTATGAATACTGAATAGTCACGCCATAATGGCTTCCATCACCCAGCTGACTTTCAATTTGATCGCCCAACCACGCAAGGTTAATCACTACCTCATCAATACCCGCCTTTTTTAAAGCCAATAAGTGGTACTCAATCAGACTATGCTCACCAACCTGCAACAATGGCTTTGGTGTGGTGTCGGTAAGCGGTCTCAATCGTTCACCTCGACCTGCTGCAAGAATCATTGCTTTCATGGTTTGGACCTTATGAAACCTGATCTGATAATTTCAAATTTATTAATAATTGATAAAAATCTTTTAATACTGGCGTTGTTTCAGACACTTCAAGCACATAACGCAAAGTGCGAGGTATATCCTTAACATAACCTTCTTTACCATCTCGGTGCAGCAATCTTGCAAAAATACCAATCGCTTTTAAATGCCTTTGCACGCCCATAAGATCAAACCAGTGTAAAAATTGTTGCAGGCTGATTTTAGTTGCATCAATAATGCCTGAGTGTGAGCTTTGTTTATAAAAACCAGCCACCCATGTCTCGACTTGTTGTCTCGGCCAAGCGATATAGCAATCACGCAATAGAGACACTAAATCATACGTTACAGGACCAACCACAGCATCTTGAAAATCTAACACACCTGGGTTGCGGCTCTTATCAACCTGCATTAAATTTCGTGAATGATAATCTCGGTGTACGCAAACTTTAGGTTGCGCTAACGCCGAAGCAATTAATGTTTCGCATGTTGTTTGCCAGATTCGTTGCTGCTGCTGATCTAACTTAATCTTGCAATGCTTTTCTAAAAACCAGTCTTTGAACAAATTTAGTTCTGTTTGCAATAAAGCTTCATCATACTGTGGAAGGTTGGCACTCGTGATATCAACGCCTGCTTGCATGGTTATCAGTGCCTCAAGGGCGTCTTTGTAAAGATTTTGCACTGTTTCTGGATTCAAGGCATTGAGATAAGTTGTATCGCCAAGATCATCCAGCAACAAAAAGCCTGCTTGCAGATTTTCTGCGATAACCTCTGGAGCATTTAGGCCAGCACGCCTCAATAATTCGGCAACATGAATAAACGGGCGGCAATCTTCCTGCGCCGGCGGCGCATCCATGACGATTCGACTGCCTTGCTCAAGCTCTATACGAAAATAACGACGGAAACTTGCGTCACTTGAGGCCGGTGATAATTCACAATCTTGTCCCGTTTGCTCACGCAACCACTCTTTTAGCTGCGTTAATCGCTCGCTCATAAACACTTACTCTTCTTTTTCATTTGGCCGGTCACTGACTAAACACATTGCTGCCTGTGAATCTTCTGGCTCAGGGATATTTAGTATTCGCCTTGCTAAACGACAAGAAACTAATCTCATGTCATCTGCAATTAAATAGAAACAAGGTAATACAACCAAGATCAAGATCGTTGCAAACATCAAACCGAATCCAAGGCTAACCGCCATCGGTGATAAGAAAGCGGTTTGTCCCGAGGCAAAAAATATTAATGGTGAAACCCCAAGGAATGTTGTGATGGTCGTGAGCAGAATAGGACGAATTCTTACTCTGCCGGCTTCAATCACCGCATCAATACGATCCCAGCCCTGCTTTCTTACTTTTTTGGCAAAATCAATAAGGATCAGTGAATCATTCACCACTATTCCGCTTAACGCGAGAAAACCCACTAATGATAAAAATTGTAAGTTATAACCAAACATCACATGCCCAACGATCACACCCACAATACCAAACGGTATCGCGAACATCACCACAAGTGGATCAAGTAACGAACGGAACAAAGCAACTAAAATGAAGTAAATTATCGCTAACGCTATAATACCCGCGCGTTTCATATCGGCGATTGAGTCTGATGCTTCCTTTTTCTCTCCTAAAAACACAAGCGAATAACCCGGTCGACGTTCAGAGATATCAGCAAATTTGTCGCGAATCAAATCGCTGGCTTCAAGCGGTGTTAAAATATCGCTGTCCACCTCGGCTGTTACTGTCGCCAAGCGCCGCCCGTCGCGTCGGCTTACAACATTTAAACCTCGACCAACATCAATGTCTGCAACTTCACCTAAATAAACCGAGCCACCTTGGGCTAACGTAATTCTTAATTTTTCTAGTTGTGAAGAAGTATGCCGCCAATCTTCAGGATAAATAACACGGACTGGGATTCGTTTCTCCTGCCATGTCACATAGGTTACTTCTAACCCAAGGAAACCGCTTCGCACGGCATCGGCTAAATCTTTTTGTGTTAAACCAAGTTGCCGACCACGATCATTGAGGCTGTAATGGTATTCAAGCTTGCCGCTTTCAAGATCCTGGCTGACGTCATTAATTCCGGGAATAGTTCGCAAATAATCACGAATAGCTAAGGATTCCTCATGCAGCACCTTAACATCTCGACCACGCACCCCTACTTCAATATCAGAACCGGCAGGGCCGCCTTGCGGTCGTAAAATAGATAGTCGTTGGATACCTGCCACCGATGCCAAACGCTGCCTTACTACGTTAATAATCTCATCAGCAGATCGTTCACGTGATCCTTCATGACTAAATTTCAAGTTAACCAGTGGCGTTACCCAATTCTCAATAAAACCTTGTGGGGCCTGTGGCTCAAGATCAACCACCAATTGAATATAGTGGCTACCAAAACGAAAACGATTAAAATCAATAATACTGACACCGACATTAGTGAGCATGGTTTTTAATTCATCTTCGGCAACGACATCTTTTACAGCTTGCTCGGCTTGTAACGCGAGCCGCTTTGAGTCATCTAAACTGTATGTGCTTGGCGCTTCAATATTGACAAAAAATTGCCCAATATTGACATGTCCAAATAGTTGGAATGGCACCCGTGTTGCTGAAAAAACAATCACTATCAGTAACACACAAATTGTAATTGTTGATACCAAATAACGATTCAGTAACGACCACCGCAACACATTTAAATACTTCTTCAGTAGCGCCGACCAATCAACCCACCGTGAATGATTACTCTTTTCAACTTTTAGCATTTCAGCTGCGTGCGATGGCAGTACACCAAATGCTTCAAGCAACGAGCCTAACAATGCGAAGCTCACCACTGCGGGGATCACAGCGATGAAGGCTCCCAAGGTACCGCCAATTGCATACATAGGTAAGAAGGCCGCTACGGTTGTTGTAGTAGATGCGATAACCGGCCAAAACACTTCACCCGCACCTACTCTGGCTGCTCGATAAGATGGCATGCCTTCTTCCATGTGACGATATACATTTTCAGTCACAATAATGGCATCATCAACAATCATTCCCAGCGCAATTAAAAATGCAAACAAAGAAACCATGTTGATGGTGTAATCAAAATAATAAATCATACTGATTGCGAACAGGAATGAAACCGGAATACCCATTGCAGTAATGGCTGCCACTCTAAAATTCAAAAACAAATACAATGACAACAACACCAAGACTAGCCCAACCAGGCCGGATGACTTAACCGTATTTAACCGCGTACTGACATAGATTGATAAATCACTAAACAACCCTAATTCAAGACTGTCTGGTAACTCTTTGCGCAGATCAGTAACTAGCTGCTTAACCCGGTCCGATACCTCAATCGTTGACGCTTCTGCCGTCTTTGTTACCGTTAAATTAACTGATGGCTTGCCATTAAAACGACCCAAGGTGATCGCCTCTTCTAGCCGTAACTGCACTGTTGCAATATCACTTAGCAGTAACTGCCCGCCGCTATTATTTGTCCTTAAAGCAATTCCACCAATGCTTTCAGGCTCCGGCTGCACTCCTTTACCTCGCAGCAAAATGTCACCTTCAATCGAACGAATCGAGCCGCCAGGTGTGTCATCTAAATTTTCACGAACAGACTTAATAACGGTTGGTAAGGAAATATTTCGTGCTGCTAACTTCTCTGGGTCTACAATCACCCACAATTCCCACTCGCGATCACCGGCAACACCTACACCAGCAACCCCGCCTAACTGGAGTAAACGTCGCTTTACTTGCTCTGCACGCGCGTACAATTCACCTCGCGCAATCTCACCGTAAAGTGCCACGCTAATAACGGGGAATCTTGCTTCAAGTCTGACCACTTCCGGGTCTTTGGCTAATTCAGGTAAGTCAATAATCCTGCTCACCCGCTCACGAGCATCATTAAGAAAGTCATCAACATTTGAACCGGGCTTAAGTTCTATAAGAATATTTGAAACCCCTTCCAAGCTCGTCGAAGTCACAACGTCAATGTCGGCGACACCATCAAATTCTTCTTCAATAGGCAGGGTTACCTGACGCTCAACTTCTTCAGGGGATGCACCTTCAAAGACAGTGCTAATGCGTACTTTGTCGAGCTGTATATTGGGAAACATTTCCTGCGGCATCGCGTTCCACGACAAAATGCCCAAGATAAAAATAATCACCAACATCATGTTGGTTAAAAGGGGGTTGTTAATACTGAAGCGGATCAGGAACATAATTTATTTTTTGAACAACTCAACAGACTGCTCATCTGTTAGTGATGCGATATCACGGGCGACAACTTGTTCACCTTCTTGTAAACCAGACTGCACCACAAAACTATCTTTGTTTCGTGTGCCTAACTGTACTTCACGGCGCTCTAATGTCCCCGCCTTAATAACAAACACATAACTCCGCCCTTCTTCCTGCAAAATGCTACTAACAGGTATTGGCAACACCGACTTTTGCACTTGTAGTGGCAATTCAACCAGACCAAGCGTACCAGGTAATAATTTCTTGCTTTCAAGCCGTATCCGAATTGCATGGGTAAAGGTGACTGGATCTGGATTACTCCTTAAAGCAATGATTGTTCCACGATGTTGTTGCCCATTTACCACAACATTAACGCGTTGCTGCAATGCAATAGCCGATGCCGTATCACCCGTCACTTCAACATAGAGATCAATATTTTCGAGATCGACTAATTCCACAGACACTGTACTGGGCGTAACGTAATCACCCTCTTCAATGTTGACCACATTGACAGTACCGTCAAAGGTTGCCAACAATTCGGTTCGTTGTAGGTTTCTTGCTGCGCGAGCTTGTGACGCTCGTGCTGATTTTAAGCGCGCATTTGCCGTATCAACACTGTAACGTAATTGCGCTTGGTTAGATTGTAGTTGCAGTAATTTTTGTTTGGCCTGATCACCCAACGAAATTGAAACCAATGAGTTTGAGCGTAACTTTTGCAAGCGCTTAACTTCTTGCTCCTGTAACACAACATCTTTCGCCGCGATTTCTAGTAGCCGACGATCACGTTTAACCGCCGCCTTTTCCATTTCCAGGCGTGCATCCGCCTCTGCAAGCGCGTCGCGTGCATCTGCATCCGACAAACGTAACAGTACGTCTCCAGTTTTTACTCGTTGCCCCGGTTCGACCAGACGTTCAGCTAACTGTCCGCTGACTTCAAATCGCAACAAGGCACGATTTGCCGGTTGTAATCGCCCCGTTACAGTGACGCTTGGCTTAATGGTGCTAGCAGTAACCTTGAATGGACTCACCTTCACCGCGACCAGTGGTTGCGCTTCAGGCTTGTTTTCAGGCGCGGACCAAAAAAGCAGCGCAACGATAGCTGCACTGGCTGCTAAAACGGCAATAATTAATAAAGCTTGTTTTTTCAATGGTTTAGAAGATAAAACTGTCACAATCTTAAATTATCCTTAATATAAATTTGATGCTAAAGCCATTCTATGCGATTTTAGTCGGCCTCACGAACTTTTAGGTGGGGGCACTCAGTATAAAAATTAAACAAGAAAGACAAACACGAAGTGAAATCAGCACCTAAAAGACTTATCTGCCTGCTCGGTTCCAGCCTTGTACTATGGCAATTTCCTGTTGCATTACATGCGGCAGATGCGACTGGTTGGGACTGTACCAAGTTGGCGAATGGCGCATGGCAATGTAACGCTGGCGTTGTTACACCTAAAGAGCCGGCCAAGGTACCTGAATTTATTAGTCTTCCTGATGGCCCAATCACACCACCTGCAGACAGCTTACCAGAAAAAACGCAACCAGAACCTGCTAAGCCCGTTGCCGCGAAACCTGAAACCGCGCCAGAACCTGTCGCAGAAAAACAAGCACCCAACGCTGAGCCCGCTGCAGAGACACCGGCGCCAATTCCGGAACCAACTAAACCCGTTATCGCACAGCCGGCACCTGTTCCTAAAAAGGAACCAAAACCCGTTGCAGTAAGACCAGAGACAGAACCTGATGCCCCAGAACCTAAGCGGGCGGCTGTTAACACTAAACCCATTTCATCAGATAATTCAGGTGCAGTTTGTCCTCCTGTTAAGCGTCCACCTAAGACAAAAATTAGCGCCAATGAGCGCGCCAATGCTGAAATAAAATTATCTGCTGACAGCGCGGATTTGTCGAAACAAGGGCGTTCTAACTTCAAGGGTAATGTTGTTATTAACCGTGCCGACCAATCGTTGATTGCTGACACGGTTGATTATGATCGTGACGCCGAACTAGCTGAAGCAAAGGGTAATGCCACCTTGTCTGATGGCAGCATTGCTATTCGCGGTGACGAAATACAACTTAATTTTAAAGATGACAAAACAGCTGTCACTAACGCGAAATTTGATCTTTATGACCGCGCAGGTCGAGGTGAAGCAGACAGTTTGCGCCGTGATAATGCAAAGAATACAACGCGTTTGGAAAACACAACATATACCACCTGTCCTGCTGGAAATGACGACTGGTATTTAAATGCTGACAAAATAAAACTCGATCATGATGAGGGCGTAGGCACCGCAACAAATGTGTCTGTGAATTTTAAAGGCATACCCTTGTTCTATTCGCCCTGGATGACATTTCCGATTGATGACCGGCGTAAATCAGGCGTGCTAACCCCGACTTTTGGTAGCTCGAATGAGTCTGGTGCAGAGTTCTCTATCCCTTATTATTGGAACATAGCTCCTGACCGCGATGCGACCTTTACACCGCGTATTCTCGCTAAACGTGGTCTGCAAGTTGGTGCAGAATACCGCTATTTAAACGAAAATGGCGAAGGTAAGCTCGCTGCAGAATATCTCGCCAGTGATAACGAATATAATGATGAAGACCGTTACCTTTTCTCTTACCAGAATACTGCTGCTCTGACACCAAGGGTTCGCGTTAACGCAAATATTAACTACGCTTCGGATGATGACTATTTTGAAGATCTCGGCAATAACATCCGTGTGTCGAGTATCACCCATCTTGAACGAAATGTAGATGCGAGCTATTCGGGTGATTTTTGGAGCGTTACAGGTCGCGTGCAAGGCTACCAGACTATTGATGATTCAATCCCCGACACGAGTCGCCCTTACGAACGCTTACCGCAAGTTGTCTTTAACGCGAATCTACCCGAACAACATTTTGGCCTTGATTACGGTCTCTCTGCAGAAGCGGTGTACTTTAATCGTGATAGTAGTGTAACCGGTAGCCGCTTTGATATTTTACCTTCTGCAAGCTTACCGCTTCGAAATAGCTATGGTTTTATCACCCCTAAACTTGGTCTTCGTTACACTAAATATAATTTAAATAATACCTTGGCTGGCTCCAACAGTAGCCCTGATCGCAGCGTGCCGATTTTCAGTATTGACAGTGGTATGTACTTTGATCGCGACACAAGCTTTGGTGACACGGCCATGACGCAAACACTTGAGCCTCGTCTTTATTATTTAAATGTTCCGAAACGAAGCCAAAATAATTTAATTCTTGATAAAGCCGGACAAAGTGTCGTATTTGATAGTGGCTTATTTGATTTTAGCTTCGATCAATTATTCCGTGAGAATCGTTTTAGTGGCGCTGATCGTATTGGTGATGCTAACCAACTAACAGCCGCGCTCACCACACGCTTTATTGACAAGTCATCTGGTCTTGAACGTGCCTCGGCAAGCATTGGACAAATTTATTATTTTGAAGATCGTGAAGTCACCATACCTAATGATGTTGTCGACAATGACAATAGTTCTGACATTGTTGCTGAAGTCTCTGCTCGCTTTACTCAAAACTTTAGCGCGCGTGCTGGTATTCAATATGACACCGATAATAGCGAGACTGAAAAAGGCGTCGTATCTGCTCGTTACCAGTCTGAAGATAATCACATTGTTAACTTTTCCTACCGCCAACGTACCAATCTTCTTGAACAAACTGATTTATCCGTTAGTTGGCCTCTCTCTAATTCATGGAGCGCCGTGGGTCGCTGGAACTATGCATTAGATAGAAAACGAACGATTGATGCCTTCGCAGGACTTGAATACGAAGATTGCTGTTGGATTGCCCGTGTCGTGGGGCGTGAATACATCAACGACCTCGATCAAAATGACGAAAACTTCGCGCTGATGTTCCAACTAGAACTAAAAGGCCTGACCAGTTTTGGCGACGAAGTCAAAAAGTTCCTCGGACGTGGTATTCTAGGGTATGATCGCGAATCATCAAGTGATGACGACATTTTCTAGAGCGGCGAGACCCATGAAACGTAGTTTATTGTTTTTATTAGTATTTTTTTCTTTATCAGCCAACGCGGCCATTTCCACCGTTGACCGCATCGTTGCCATTGTTAATGATGATGTCATTTTAGAAAGCGAGCTCAATTCCAAGCTCAAAACTGTTCAAGACCAACTACAGCAACGAAACACTAAAATTCCTCCTAGAGATGTGCTGCGCCGACAAGTATTAGAGCGGCTCATCATTAGTCACCTGCAGATTCAGGCGGCAGAACGTGGCGGTATACGGATTGATGATAAAACCTTAAATGCTTCCATTAATCGTATCGCAAGGCAAAACAAAATGAGCCTTAGCCAATTTCGCTCAGCAATTGAAAATGATGGTTTCGATTTCAGTGTGTTCCGAGAAGATATCCGTCGTGAAATGATTGTTAGCCGTTTAATGCAACGCACAGTTCGTCAACGTGTCAACGTGACTGATCAAGAAATTGATAATTTCCTTGCCACAAATAAAAACAGTGATGACAAAAATAATGAATTTCGTCTCAGCCATATTTTAATTTCCCTTCCAGAAGCAGCCAGCGCTGAACAAGTTGAAGCGGCTCAAGCCAAAGCTGAAGCGGCTATTAGAGAACTAAGAGCTGGTAGCTCATTTAAACAAGTTGCCGCATCAAGTTCTGACGGACAAAAGGCATTTGAAGGGGGCGACTTAGGCTGGCGCAAAACAGCTGCCCTGCCCTCTATCTTTGTTGATGTTACTGTAAAAATGCAAAAAGGGGACATTAGTGATCCGATTAGAAGCCCGAGTGGTTTTCATATCATTAAGTTGTCTGATGTGCGCGGATCCGAACGTCGACATGTTGTTACCCAAACATTAGCTCGTCATATTCTCATTCGCAGAAATGAATTAACCTCTAATGACGATGCTAAAACACGATTGCAGCAATTATTGATTAGACTTGAAGGCGGCGAAGACTTTGCCTCATTAGCCCGCGCACATTCGGATGACCGTGGCTCTGCAGCTAACGGCGGCGAGCTAGGCTGGAGTAGCCCTGGTGCATTAGTACCCCGCTTTGAACAAGAAATGGAAAAACTTTCACCTGGGCAAATCAGTCAACCTTTTCAAACGCAATTTGGTTGGCACATCGTTCAGAAACTTGATCAACGCGAACACGATAACACCGACGAATTCCTTCGCAGCAAAGCACGCAAAATCATCCAAGACCGAAAAACGGAAGATGAATCTCAAGCTTGGATACGACGTATACGTGATGAAGCCTTTGTTGAATATCGTCTCGATGATATCTAAGTCGTAAACGACACACTATTCGATGCCAGCTTACCAACGCATTGCTTTAACCAGTGGTGAACCAGCCGGTATTGGCCCGGATTTATGCTTACTTGCAGATTCTGACTATCCCGTTGAAACCGTTATTATTGGAAACCGTCAGCTTCTACAACAACGCGCGAACCAATTAGGCCTCGACTTTAACCTAGTCGATTATCAGGCTAATCAAGCTCCACGTGCAGGGCATCGATGCTTGCTAGACATTCCGCTGCAACACCAGTGTATGCCCGGCACACTGAACCCGGATAACGCTCACTATGTTTTAGCCATGTTGGAACGTGCAACACAAGGATGTCTAAATAATGAATTTGCTGCTGTAGTGACAGCACCTATTCACAAAGGCAATATTAACAATGCAGGTGTCAGTTTCACTGGCCATACCGAGTTTTTTGCCAACCAGTGCCATGTCGACACTCCTGTGATGATGCTGGCCACAAAGGGTTTAAGAGTTGCTCTGGCAACCACACACATTCCACTACACAAAGTTGCTGAAAACATTACTACTGAAGGTTTGGAAACGGTTTTAACCATATTGCATCAGGAATTAATCTCCAGATTTAATGTGTCCCAGCCGCGTATATTAATATGTGGTTTAAACCCACATGCTGGCGAAGATGGCCATCTTGGCACAGAGGAAATATCCATCATCAATCCTTTACTCGACAAATTACGCCAACAGGGGATGAATCTGGTTGGCCCGCTGCCAGCAGACACGCTCTTTACACCGAATAAAATTGCTAATGCTGACGCTGTACTTGCGATGTATCATGATCAAGGATTGCCCGTGCTCAAACACATGGGGTTTGGTCGAGCCGTTAATATCACTCTGGGGTTACCCATCATACGAACTTCAGTCGATCATGGCACTGCTCTTGAGCTAGCGGGTACAGGAAATGTTGACACTGGTAGTCTTAATATTGCTATCAGTACAGCCATTGAGATGATGCGTATTTAGTCTAATTTATCTGTTAACTTTATAATTTTTCAGTATTACAAATCATTATAAAAAAACTGGTAGATAATAAATATTAAGCATTTGTGAAGAACGTGCTAGACCCTGTCACATGGTATCATCATCACTTACATTACTTTCTCGGTGAGCAACATTGCAACACAAGGCACGTAAACGTTTTGGTCAAAACTTCTTAACTGATGATCATGTGATTGATCGCATTGTTCAGTCGATCAACATTCAGGCTAATGACTCACTTGTAGAAATTGGCCCCGGCCAAGCGGCCCTAACACGTGAAATTCTTCCGTTAGTTTCTCATTTAGACGTTATTGAGCTTGATAGAGATCTCATTGCAGGACTTGAACTACTAAAAACTAATTATCCCGGTTTAACTATCCACAATGCCGATGCGCTACGCTTTGATTTTAACCAACTAGCGAAACACGGCTCACCTCTGCGCGTAATCGGTAACTTACCTTACAACATCTCAACACCGCTGATTTTCAATTTACTTGCACACGCCGCTATTATTAAAGACATGCATTTCATGTTGCAAAAAGAGGTGGTGGAAAGAATGGCCGCTATACCTGGAGGCGGGCAATCAGGTCGGCTCACCATTATGGTGCAATATCGCTGCCAGGTAGAGAAATTATTTATTGTTGCAGCCGAAGCTTTTGATCCGCGTCCAAAAGTTGAGTCAGCTATTGTGAGATTAACGCCCTATCAAGAACTTCCGTTCGTAGCAAAAAACGAAAAAAACCTGACAAATTTAGTGACTCAGGCCTTTTCGCAACGGCGAAAAACATTACGAAATTGTCTTAAGAACCTGCTAGACGTTGAACAAATTAAATCTATTGGCATCGATCCAACACGCCGGCCAGAAACCTTGTCCGTTGAAGAATTTGTAAACCTTACAAACTTATTACCCGACTAATCCACTTCTCGCAAAATCGACTTAGCCAATTGCTTTGATAATGGTGGCAGCAATCCTTTCAGCATGCTCCATCTTCATTGCAGGATAAACCGGTAACGACAACGCCTCAGTACTGGCCTTGTCACAAACAGGTAAATCACCCACTTTATAACCCAAGTCTTTATATACATCTTGCAAGTGCAAGCCTAGCGGGTAGCAATGCGAACTCGGTATGCCATTGTCATTCATGACGCCGCGCACACGATCTCTATCGGGCATGCGCACTGTGTATAGATTAAAAGCATGTCCACCATTTTCCGGTAAACTTGGCGCTGTGACAGCAGAACCAGCGAACAACTCGGTGTATCGTGCTGCAACAGCGCGACGTTTTGCAACATCTGCATCCAGCTTACGCAATTTAATTCTTAGTAGCGCTGCCTGCACTTCATCAAGACGACTGTTATAGCCAACCTCGTCATGCATGAACGGTGCGCTCGCGCCATGGTTACGAAGTTTTTTAATTGATTCAACAATCGCTTCGTCACTGGTCGTAATAACACCGCCATCACCATAACAACCCAACACTTTAGTTGGATAAAAACTAAAACCACCCGTAGTTCCCATGCTACCAACACGTTTACCATTCACATCTGCGCCATAAGCCTGTGCCGCATCTTCAACCACGGCAAGACCATGTTCACTGGCTATCGTATTAATATCATCCATCCGTGCAGGATGCCCAAAGATATGCACTGGTATAATCGCTTTGGTTTTGCTTGTTATTTTTTCTTTAATGCTTGCGGGATCTATTGTGAAACAGCCTGGCAAAATATCGGCGAATACCGGTGTTGCTCCCACTAAATTAATTACTTCCGATGTAGCATAAAATGTATAAGGTGTAGTAATCACTTCATCGCCAGGACCAACACCTAAAGCACGAAGCGATAACATCAATGCATCAGTACCATTGGCGCAACTCACCGCATATTCTGAACCAACATGCTCAGCAAGCTCTTCTTCAAAAGCATGAACGTTTGGACCTAAAATATAGCGACCGGTTTGGCCTGTTTCGTGAATTGCTGCAAACCACTCGGCTTCCAGTTCGTTGTACTCACCCGATAAATCGAGAAATGGAATGGGATCGTTTACGACTGACATGCGGTGATTTTCTCCTTAATTATATGTGCGACACGAACGGCTTCAAGCGCGACTCGTCCTGTGACCAGCGGCGTACCACCGTTACGAATCGTATCAATAAAAACTTCTAATTCATGGTTGAGCGGTAAGCGTGCCTCAATTGTTAGCTCTTCGGACACGATACTTGGAAATGTTTCGCCTTCAGCAGGTGGTTCCGTTGACGCCACAGTAATTTGTTGGTTAGTGTAATCAAGACCATAATAATGTTCCTGTTCAAAAACTCGAATACGGCGTTGTTGCTTATTTGAAACGCGGCTGGCAGTAACATTTGCCACAACTCCATTCACAAATTCAAGTCGAGCGTTAGCGATATCAATGTGATCAGTAATAACCGGCGTGCCCGCAGCGGAAATATTAGAAATCGGAACACCTACCAGCGACATTACAATATCAATATCATGGATCATTAAATCAGTCACCACGTCCACGTCGGTTGCACGTGCCACAAACGGCCCAATACGTGTTACTTCCATAAAGCGTGGTTTCTTCACACGCTTAGCTAATTCCATTACGCCACCATTAAAGCGCTCTAAATGACCAACCTGAAATAACACGCCAGACTTTTCCGCCAGTTCAACAAGCTCAAGTGACTCTTCATAAGAAGGCGCTAAAGGTTTTTCCATCAGCATGTGAATACCTGCTTCAAGAAAAGGCCGTGCGGTTTCAAGATGTAAAGATGTTGGGACAACAATGCTTACCGCATCAACCTTACCAATAAGATCAGCGATATTGGTATACCCTTCACAGCCATGCTGCGCAGCAACTTTATCAACATTCGCGCGATCAACGTCAACGACACCAACTAGCTCAACGCCATCAATGTTTGAATAAATTTTTGCGTGAATATTTCCTAGATAACCAACGCCAACGACGCCGACTCGAATGGGATTTGCCATGAAATATGCTCTAACCTGTTAATTAATTCTGAATTAAGTGCCATAGCCATGCTATGACCCTATTAACAGGCTATTCTACCACTGACAGCCTCATGCAGATAGGGGAAGCGAGCGCTTTACTACCAACGATTACTGACCCCAAAAAATAAGGTGGCGTCTTGTCTTATTGGTAAAGCCTGCTCAGATTCAACCCCGACACTGAATCCAAAGTGACGATACTGTTGACGTAAGGCAACCCCGAATTGGCCATTTGAATAGCGATCTGATTTAAGGCTAGCTGTAACACCAGGAGAATGTAAATTATTGTTATAAATGGATTTTTTTAATTTTTCTTGAGAGTAATACCATACAATCCCAAGATCGGGGCGATCTTGATGAAAGAAACTGACTGCAGCCCGCTGCATACCTTGTTGTTGCGGTAAGCTTACGCCCTGCCAGTTTGCGCAATTTTGCCATGCGCTGACTGTTTTAGGACAGTTTGTTTCAGCGCTCACCGTCACTGCCCAACCTTGCTGCTTAATTTCTTCTGCATTGACTGTCGTCGTCACTACAACGCCAAGACAGACAAAAACAGTCAATAAAAACATCAGATCTGGTTTTGCTTTGCGCTTGTACATCACTTGTCTCCTTAAAACCAATGCTACTGACAATTTCGCTGAGGCTAGTTTCCAGCTTTTGTTGCAAGGTGTCCGAGATACTCGTCACATTGAATCCGGACCTAGTCCACACTCTGCCGATATCCGAGTTATTATTGTCTTTTATAATTGCTAAGTGCTTGTAACTTATATCGTCTCGGCTTCCATAGCTTCGAGCATAATTGACTAAGGTTCTCTCTAAACTATGAACGACTTCACAATTTACTGGTATTTCAGGGGCATTTGCGCCATAACTAGGCTGTGTTAAGGTCAGAAGATTAGGTTAATACATAAGAATAAAGGGGGGACAATCAAAATGCTTATTCTTGCAGGCGATATAGGTGGTACGAAAACATTACTGCAAATTGCAGATTTCGATAACAATCAAAGCACCATCATCCATGAGCACCGTTATGTCAGTGCAGCCTATACTAACCTCACTGATATGGTCAGTGAATTTCTTGCTGAAACAACTAAACAAAAAGGCAACATCGCATTACATAGCGCCTGTTTTGGTATTGCTGGCCCAGTTACAGGTCGCCAAGGTTGGGTCACCAACTTAGGCTGGGAGCTAGATGCCGACAAAATGGAAAGCGCCCTAGGTATTCCAACTGTGCGCCTAATCAATGATTTTGCGGCAGTCGGTTATGGTATCGAGGCCCTTGGCGACAATGACCTTGTTGAATTGCAAAAAGGTCAAACGGCCAAACATGCCCCTTGTGCCCTAATTGGAGCAGGGACAGGCTTGGGGCAAGGCATTTTATTCTGGCAAGATGATCATTATGAAGTCATGTCTTCCGAAGGTGGGCACTGTGACTTTGCTCCGGTTGATGATCAACAGATAGCGTTACTCAGCTATCTTATTGAGCGATTTGGCCACGTCTCTTACGAACGCGTTTGCTGTGGCCGAGGTTTGGTCAACATTTACGAATTTTTACGTGACCAAAATCCTTCTGCTGAAAGCGCTGCAATGAAAGAGGCAATGGCCTCGGGTGATCCGGCTGCAGCGGTGTCAATTGCCGGTTTACAGGGTAGTGATGAAATTGCTTCGCAGGCGATGCATCTTTTTGCTAAAATATATGGCCAGCAAGCTGGCAACCTTGCTTTAACCTGCATGTCTGGTGGTGGTGTCTACATCGCTGGTGGAATCGCACCTAAAATCATCGATAAGCTGAAAGACGGTACGTTAACAACTGCTTTTAACGCAAAAGGACGTATGGTCAAACTAACTGAAGTAATGCCTGTGCGCGTAGTGATGAATGCTAACGTTGGATTGATGGGCGCAGCACTGGCCGCCAGCCGTTTATAATTGTTATGCAAGGACATAATGCATAACTGCAATTGAGTAAATATGTAATGAATTCAGAAACCGATTACAAAATAGCTGTCGATGTTGAAACCAACTTCATCTCTGAACAATCTGTGCCAGACCAAAACCGTTATGTGTTTAGTTACACCATTACAATACGTAACGAAGGTAATGTTGCCGCTAAACTGCTCACTCGTCATTGGCATATAAACCATGCCAATGGCAAAAGTGAAGAAGTGCAAGGTGACGGGGTTATTGGTGAACAGCCACACCTAAACCCTGGCGAAGGTTTTCGTTATACCAGCGGAACAATTTTAGAAACTCCTGTCGGCGATATGAATGGCAGCTACCAAATGCTGGCGGACGATGGTGTCGAATTCGACGCTGAAATTCCACCATTCATGCTCTCCGTCCCTAACGCTTTGCACTAATGGCAACCTATGCCGTCGGCGACATTCAAGGATGTCACGACGAATTGCAACGCTTACTCGATCACATTCAATTTGATCCAGCTGTCGATAAACTTTGGTTAGTTGGTGATTTGGTTAACCGTGGCCCCGATTCTCTTAAAGTACTTCGTTTTATTAAGAGCCTTGGTGATACGGCAATCAGCGTATTGGGGAACCACGATCTTCATACTCTTGCCGTTGCCAATGGTCACTTAAAATATCATCGCAATGACAATATCGACGATGTGTTAAATGCGGACGATCGTGAAGAATTAACGAATTGGTTACGCCATTTACCCCTTCTACATCACGATGCTGAGCTTAACTTTACTATGATTCATGCTGGGTTACCTCCGCAATGGGATCTTTCTACTGCCCAAGCATGTGCAAGTGAGGTAGAGCGAGTTCTACAATCTGATCAGTATGTTGATTTTTTAAATCATATGTATGGCAATGAACCCAATCAATGGAATGATAATCTAAAAAATTGGGATCGGTTACGGTTTATCACTAATTGTTTTTCACGACTTCGTTACTGCGATGCGGATGGTCACTTAGCGCTAGAAGAAAAAGGTACACCTGGCACCCAAGCCGCTGGATTAATGCCCTGGTTTGAAGCGCCAAATAGAAAAAGCACTAAGATGAGAATAGTGTTTGGACACTGGTCAACCCTTGGCCCGATAAAAAGCCATTACATCTACCCCATTGATACCGGCTGTCTTTGGGGGCAGCACCTAACTGCGCTTCGATTAGAAGATCGCCAATCATTTAATATTGATTGTCCGCAAATAAAAAAGTTTTAGACTTTAAATGCAGCAATGTTAACGACATTTACAATGCTCTTTACTTAGCATTATTAGTAAAATTAAGCGAAATTTTTACTTATTTTACATTTGTAATATTTGTTAACAAATTCTTAACAATCTTTAACAAATATCATGCTTTATCGCATTGACTAAAAACGGCACTATGACGAGAATGCCGTCCCATGGATACACAATTAAAACAAACGGATATTGGTCATGAGGGCATCGTCTGCCTTTTATCACCAAGCATCAATGTTAAACATATAGACCGCTATACAGATTTCTGGCGAAGAGATCGATTTCTTACTGTTTATCTTTGGTACTCAGCTTCGGACGTTGCGTTATTTTTATGCTCACGTTACTGGAATTTATTTTTTCACCTTAATCGGGCATCACGTTTCTGTACAAAAAAAACGAAGTCGTTCATCTTACGTTCAGCTTTATTCAGGATAATACCTCGCCCAATAACTACGAAAAAAGTAGGTCCTCCTACATTAGATGTACAAGGCTCTTTCATTAGAACGGTCATTTGACACAACGTAAAACTTAACTTTAAACACCATTATCATTAACTAGGGAATCAAATCATGGAAAACAATAACTTACGTAAACTCGTGCTACCAATGCTGGTTGCTAGTCTGGCGATCACAGGGTGTAGTTCCGCACAGAATCAACAAGAAAACACTACTGATACCGTTAAACTACAAGATCTTGTTAAAAAACGTAACTCAGAGATTGCTACATTAAAGTCATCGATGACTTCACTTGAGGGCAATTTAAGTAGCGAACAAACTCTGCGTAAGAACCTTGAATCACAATTGCAAAATAATTCTGCAGCCGGCGCTGGCAACGCTTTGCTACCACCTAACGCTCAACCAGGTGAGTGCTACGCACGTGCTTACATTCCACCTACCTACAGAACTGAAAGCGAAACTGTTTTAAAACGTGAAGCCTCTGAACGACTAGAAGCTATTCCTGCTAAATATGGAACCGCTCAACAGACTGTAACCGTTCGTGAAGCTTCTGAACGCGTTGAAGTTATCCCAGCAACTTATGGCTATGTAGAAGAACAAGTCCTCGTTAAAGCGGCTTCAACACGCCTTAAGACCATACCGCCTGTTTACAAGACAGAAACACAAAAAGTACTTGTCAAACCTGAACAGACCACATGGAAAAAAGGGACTGGTCCAATAACGAAAATTGATGAAGCCACTGGCGAGATTATGTGTCTTGTGACTATCCCGGCTGTTTACCAAACCGTGACTAAGCGCGTACTTGTTACTCCAGCAACTACTCGTGAAATTGAAGTCCCTGCTGTTTACAAAACAGTGAAAAGACGCGTTGTGAAAACACCTGCATCAACTAGAACAATTGTCATTCCTGCTGTGACTAAAAATGTAAATGTTCGTACGCTTGTTGAACCTGCGAAAACACGCAGCGTTGTAATTCCAGCTCAACATCAGACAATTACTCGCCGTATTCAGGTTACTGACAGTCGTTTAGAATGGCGTCCGATTCTTTGTAAAACCAATATGAATCGTGATATCGCCGTGCAAATTCAGCAAGGCCTTAAAAAAGCTGGCCACAACCCAGGCCCTATTGACGGCATCATTGGCAGGGATACATTGTCTGCAATGAAAGCCTACCAACGTGCGAACAACCTACCAACAGGTGGTTTGACTATTCGTTCATTGAAAAACCTTGGTGTGAAGCTTTAATAAGCTACAAAGTAATTATGTAATGACGGTTTAAATCGTCACATCATAAAGTGAGAAGGGACGGGTATTTTATCCGTCCCTTTTTATTTTATTTGAATATTCTGGATTTAATCACTAGCGATAGAGAGATGCCAGTTATCAATAATCTGTTTTAATTGATTGAGACCATCAGTCAATGCCGCTGGCCCAGGCTGCAAAATATTAGCCGATTTAATTTCGAAGATTTGTTTGTTTTTTACAGCAGGCACATCAGCCCAACCTTCCCGTTGCATGACATGCTCGGTTCGAAATTTACGCCCACACCACGAACCAATAATAATATCTGGTTGTCTTTTAACGACGTCAAGATGATTCTCAATAATACGATGTTTTGCTAATGGCTGTTGCGACAATTCAGGAAAACACTCATCTCCACCAGCAATCACGATCAATTCAGAAACCCATTGAATCCCCGTAATAATCGGGTCATACCATTCCTCAAAATAAATAATAGGCCGAGTTTTTCTTGTCGCGACTTGTTGCTTTATATCATTAATTTTTTTCTCGATATCAACCACCCAACACCGAGCTTTTTCTTCACACCCCACCATCGCGCCCAGCATTAAGATCATGCTGAAAATTTCTGCGACAGAACGCTGGTTAAATACATGCACATTAATGCCGTGGCGAATCAGGTCAGCCGCTATATCTGCCTGTAAATCAGAAAAACCTAAAACCAGATTAGGTTGCAGTTTAAGAATCTTGTCAATTTTTGCAGAAGTAAAGGCTGAGACTCTAGGTTTTTCTTTACGTGCCTGAGGCGGGCGAACGGTAAAGCCTGAGATACCTACAATTCGATCCTGCTCTCCAAGAAGATACAACATCTCAGTCGTTTCTTCTGTTAAGCAAACAATTCGTTTCGGGTAAAAATCCGTCATAGCAGATTTATAAAAAATTATTTTTCAAGAATAGAAAATGTACATGCGTATGCGTTCTTCTCATCAATTGCTTGCTCTTCTCGGCTAATTTCTTTCCAGCCCAGGTGTTCATATTCAGGAAACCATGCGTCCCCTTCAAACTCACCATGCACCTGTGTGATGTAAAAACGATCTGCGCGCTCAAGCATTTGTTCGTAGAAAGATGCACCGCCAATAATCATTACTTCGTCTACCGCTTCTGCCGAATCGGCTGCCGCTTGTAAGGCAGCACCAATAGAATGAACAATAACAACATCAGCTTCAACCTGATAATTAACATCATAGGTAATAATAATATTGGTTCTATCAGGCAGTGTTCGTCCACCAAACGACTCAAACGTCTTGCGGCCCATAATGATGGGTTTACCTAAAGTGTGCTTTCTGAACCACTTCATGTCTGCTGGAAGCTTCCACGGCAGACTATTGTTAATACCAATCACTCTGTCTTTTGCCATCGCGGCTATCAGGGAAATTTTCATCATCAATTCAGTAAGCTTGCAATGCGACGGCGATATGTCGTCACTAACGGGTTACCACTACCAAGCATATCAAACATGCTTAATAGACCATTACGCCCTGCATCATCATTATAACTGCGGTCTCGTTTCATAATTTCAAATAACTGCTCCAAAGCCTCTTCAAACTTTGCCTGACTTGCTAGCGCTGCGCTTAATTGCTCGCGCGCCTCAAGATCATTTTCATTATTTGAAATTCGATTATAAAACACCTCTAAATCCTTGCTGGCAGATTGTTCATTCATTTCTAACTGAGATGCTATCGCATTCACCTCAGGGTCTTGTTTAGCATCCGCAGGCAAGCGGCCAAAAATAATGGCGGCTTCTTGATTCAGATTGTTTTCTAACAACACTCGCATCGTCATTACTTGTACTCGAATATTATTTGTATCCGACTCCGCCGCTTGTTTCATCCGTGAAATCGCCACATCAACATTACCCTTCTCATACTCAGCAACCGCTTCAGCCATTAGCTTGTCTGATGCATGCACCAAATACGGTTCAAGCATGGATCGAATATGTGCGTCAGTTTGTGAGCCTGTGCACTCATCAACGACACCTCCATTAACGATTAACTTAATAGTAGGTAGGTTTTCTACACCATTTTGTTGTGTAAGGTTTTGTTGTTGATCAGCATTAACTTTAGCCAAGATAAATTCACCGGCTAACTGTTCCGCCAGTTTGTGCAAAACCGGAACCACTGTTTTACACGGTTCACTCCATTCTGCCCAAAAACAAACTAAAACGGGCAGCTTACTCGAGTTTTCTACAACACCTTGATTGAAGTTGCTTTCATCTATATCGAAAATATACGCTTTTGGAGATTCCGACATAATAATAAACTAAATAGCAATCGGTGCGCGAATGGCTGCGTCACATTCATAATTCACTAATTCAAAATCTTCAAAAACAAAATCAAAAATCGAGGTAACTTCAGGGTTTAATTTCATTTGTGGTAAAGAATAAGGTGTTCGCGACAATTGTTCATCTACCTGTTCGCTATGGTTATTATAGAGATGAGCGTCTCCTAACGTATGGATAAAGTCTCCAGCCTTAAGACCACAGACTTGCGCCAACATCATTGTCATTAATGCATATGAAGCAATATTGAATGGCACACCAAGAAAAATATCTGCACTACGCTGATAAAGCTGGCAAGATAATTTTCCATCTGCCACGTAAAACTGTATAAAAGCATGACAAGGCGCTAATGCCATTTTATTGTTTTTTACATTTTCTTGTGGTGAGATACTTTCATCAGGCAGATCTGCAACGTTCCAAGCATTAATTATAATGCGCCGCGAATTTGGGTTATTTTTTAACTGCTCAACCACTTCACTAACTTGATCTACATGTCGTCCATCAGGGGTTGGCCAATTACGCCATTGGTAACCGTACACTGGCCCAAGATCACCTTTATCATCGGCCCATTCATCCCATATTTTTACACCATTATCTTTCAAATATTGAGTGTTGGTATCACCTTTTAAAAACCACAATAATTCATGGATGATTGAACGCAAGTGACACTTTTTAGTTGTGACCAACGGGAAACCCTGCTGCAAATCAAACCGCATTTGATAACCAAATACACTCTTGGTTCCAGTACCGGTTCGGTCGCCTTTTTGGTTTCCGTTATCACGCACATGGCGCATTAAATCGAGATATTGTTGCATGAACGACTCTTTATGATTCAAATTTTATATGTTGATATTTACACAGATTGCTTTCGTCGATAGGCTAAATGAATTAACACCATCCCGCCAATCACCATCGGTAAACTTAATAGCTGCCCCATCGTCACCCAATCAAACGCCAGATAACCTAGCTGCTCGTCTGGCTCACGCACAAATTCTACTGCAAAACGGAACAGGCCATAAAACAGTAAAAACATCCCCGATGTCGCCATCGCAGGGCGTGGCTTACTGCTGTAAATCCATAGAATTAAGAACAAAACCAAGCCTTCTAAAAACGACTCGTAGAGCATTGAGGGATGTCTCGCAGCTGGTCCCCCAGTAGGAAAAACCATTGCCCAGGGAACATCTGACACTTTGCCCCATAATTCACCATTTATGAAATTTCCAATACGCCCAAAACCAATACCAAGCGGTGTTAATGGTGCGAGAAAATCACCAACCTCAAAATAGCTTTTCTTGGATTTTCGAGCAAAAACGCCGACAGCGATAATAATGCCAATGAGTGCGCCATGGAATGACATGCCCCCTTTCCAGACCTCCCAAAATTCACTGCCCTGCCCCGCGGGTAAAAAGGGGTTATAAAACAGCATATACCCTAACCGACCACCAACAATAAGCCCTATTGCGATGTAAAAAATTAAATCAGAGACCTGCTCCTCAGACCAGCCCGAACCCGCTTTTTTAGCTCGGCGCATACCTAACCACCATGCCATCGCAAAACCGACTAAATAAGTAATGCCATACCAATGGATTTTCAGCGGGCCAAGAGAGACTGCGATGGGATCTATATCGTGAAATGCTAACATAGTTGCTTATATTAGCACGTCAAGACGCGGCTGCCAGCAAGGAATTTATTTGTTTTTCAGCTATGCTTAGCGATATGTTAAACAGATTCTTCATTATTCTTGTTGCGCTGGTGTTTGCCAGCCTTCCTGTCTATCTCAGTGCCGAAATATACACTTGGACAGATGATTTAGGCCGCGTTCATTTCACGGATTCTCCGCCAGATGACACCCAAACTAAACAAGTTGATATTGGACCACTCAATACCTATAACTCACCATCGCAAGATTCTATTAATGATACTTTATCTCGACCGACTGGTGTTACAGCCAAAAAAGCAAAGGTCACCATTTATACCGCCGTTTGGTGTGGTGTCTGTACCAAGGCAAAGCGTTGGTTGCGAAAAAATAATATTGCCTTCCGTGAATATGATATCGAAAAATCCGAGCGGGGGCGCAATGATTACAAGAAAATGAAAGGACGCGGTGTGCCTATTATCAAGATAGGTAAACAAAAATTTACTGGGTTTAGACCAACAAGCATGACTGCCGCTTTGCGAAAGGCCGGCTATGCTCTATAAATACCGCCTAACTACATAACCTTAATGGGGTATCTGGCTGGCAATTGTTGCTTAAGCAGTTTTTTTATAAGAAACATATAGTTACTGTATTTTGTCAAGTTTCCGTCGCCACACTCGATAACTTACAGACCATTGCGAACCATGTGATATATTTCAACGTCAAAGACAATGCTAGGCAAATCAACAACGATGTTTTCTAAACTCAATAAACCCCTAGGATTTTCTCGCAAAATCGTTATCAGCTATATCGCTCTTTGTGTCTTCTTTTTTCTAAGTTTTGCTTATATTCTTTATGGTATACACGAGGTTAGAGATGTAGCAGATACCGCCATCAACAAGCAACAACCGCTAGCGGATAAAGCCCGTATTGCATCTGAAAATGCCAGTGCGGCAGTCAATGCCCTACACCAATACTCCCTCACTGGTGAGGAAATCTATTACAGCAATTTTACAAAACGGTTAAATAACGCCAGAGGCAAAATAAATGAAATAAATAATGACAGCATTATTTCAACAAAAATCTCACATGAACACATTTACCGAATTACAGAGCTGATAAAGTTTCTATTTGAGCAAGGAATTATTCTCAAGGAGCTTCAAAATAACTATGAGGCAAACAACCCAATTATCGCCTCAGCTTCACAAAAACTTAATCCTATCGCTTTGGAGTATCTGGGACTTTTAAATCAAGTTATTGATGATGTGTATGACGATAAAGCCATCGTAGATAGAACAGTTGAACTTAAGTTACTAAATGACTTACGTTATTCCTGGATTCAAATAATGAGCCACTTGCGAATTGTTCTTGCGACACGTGACAAAAATGATTTAATAAATGTTTATAACTATATCGAACTTAATAAAGCCATCGCTAAGAAAATTAAAAGTCATAAATTTAATTTTGGAATATTTAACTTTGATGAGTTAGACCAATTATTTAATCAATACGAACAATTTATCCAAACATTATCCAATGAATTTAATGGCGCCACCCATAACCAAAGTGTTATTTTAATGATTGAAAGCATTATTCCAGCTTCTCAAGAACTTCAAGAAAAAATTAATGTTATTGTCACTGAGCAAACTTCCGAGCTTAAAACAATTCTTCGTTTATTTTCAGAAAAAATTGATGACGCTGAGGTTAACTATTTTATTCTACTAATTATTCTTTTAATTATCGCGCTCATATTGTCAACAATGTTAATACGTCTGCTTAAAAGCAGGCTTTATTCATTAAGTGCTGCTGCTGAAAAAGTAAGTCAAGGTCAGTTACAGACACGCATGGATGTTATACATAATGATGAACTGGGCCAACTCGCTAATAGTTTCAATAAAATGCTGGAAAAGATTGATGTTTCTCACACTGAATTACGTATCGCAAAGGAAGGTGCTGAAAAAGCTAACCAAGCAAAAACTCTTTTTCTCAGTCACATGAGCCACGAGCTGAGAACCCCACTTAATTCAATTATTGGTTACAGCCAACTGTTAGAAATGGAAGAAAAGAAACCCATTGAGATGCGAAATTCGGATATGTACCATGAAAGCATTCAATACATTCTTGATTCAGGTTGGCACTTATTAAGTTTAGTCGATGAGTTATTAGACTTATCAAATATTGAAGCCGATATCATTACTATAAGCCGAGCACCAATGTTGCTCGCTGATGTAATTGAAGAGTGTTTGAACACTGTCAGGCAAGCTGCTGTGAAAAAGCATATTAAATTAACACGCTCAACCTCAACCTCCAAAGATGTGACTTTAAATGTAGATAAAAAACGTTTTAGACAAGTCTTACTCAACTTACTGAGTAATGCGATCAAGTACACTGAAGCTAACGGTGCAGTTGATTTATCGTGTCAGCTTGTCAAACCCAACAACATACGAATAATTATTCGTGATACTGGTTATGGCATGAATGAGGAACAGTTAAAATCAATATTTAAGCCGTTTCAACGCGTACATGGCCATAAACGCGGTATAGATGGTGTCGGAATTGGTTTAAGTATATCCCAACGCATCGTGACGTCGATGGATGGTAAGATCGGCGTTGAAAGTACCCCAAATGTAGGAAGTGCGTTCTGGATAGAATTTCCTATGTCGGAAGTAGAAAAACAACCTGCTGCTTAATTTTTTAACAACTTGTTTAATGACACTAGCTTGTTTTGACTATTCATTTCTATAATAAAATCTCCATGCACACCGTCTGCCTCAACAAAGGGCCGAACCGCTGAAGCGGGAAATTGCACAGATACGCCTTGATGGCTCATCACAATAATATTACGTGCAGCACCACGATAGTAGCTCTGATAATCAGCCTCACTTATGTTCATTGAAAATGTAAAATACGTATTTGTACTGTGCATCCTACTAATTTAGTTAATTCCAGAAATAACATCAAAAATAACCCGTGTTTTCCGATTCATTATGACGATATCTGTACCCACACGGAGTCGCACATACCCTTCTGGAAGGCGACTTAAACGGTTTGATAAATCGTGTGGTAAACCTCGACCAGACAAACCTCGTGGCAAGGTCTGGCGTTTAGCAAGCCCAGGGGGTAACTTGCCTTTTTTTGCTAATCCCGGCGGCAGGCGTTTACGTTTACTATGGTAGTAATCATTAATATAGCGACGATCGTCATTGCTGAAACTTACGGCGACACGCGTATTCCCATCCCGGACAGCAACATTCCCTGATGTTGCTAAACAACCAGTCAACATCATCATTGTAAAAATAATAATTATCGTTTTGCTCACCCGTCTATCTCCTTATTCGTATTGAATACCAGTATAGTCCTCAACAACCACTCCGCCATATTTATTTTATTGCTATACCTCGGTACATATAACCCATAAACCGAGGGACTTTTGGAAAATAAAAATTATCCACTTCAAGTTGTTCAAATCCAGTTTGATAAATTATTTCACGCATGTCCCTATTCAAATTACAGCCATCACCTACTATTTTTTGTAGTCCATTTAAACGGTGTTGCCATTGGCTTACTTTTGTATCGGGGCTTAATCCATGTTCAAGGAATATAAACTGCCCGCCTGGTTTTAACACACGTTTTACTTCAGTAAGCGCTTTTTGTATATCTTCAATGCTACATAAGGTCCAGGTGCTGACTACGGTATCAAAACTTTCATCTTGCATCGGCAAGGATTCGCCACTTAATACTTGTCGCTCTACGTCGATATCTGATGCTTCAATTTGCTTGGCAGTATAACGCCCCATACCTGGGTTAGGATCAACGGTGACAAGTGTTTTTACTTTATGGGGGTAATGAGGAAGGTTAAGGCCTGTTCCAAAACCTATTTCTAGAACTTTTCCATCAACTGATTGTAAAACAGCATGGCGCTGCTTTTGGAACGCTTCACCTGACATCGCCAAGTTCATGCCCCAAGGGAACAATACTTCAGAATAAAAACCCATCAGTATAGGCGGTTTTAAAATAAACCTATAAGCTAAACTGCGAAAATACTTTTTTCAACAAATCTGTTGAGCGCGCGACAGGATCCTTACGAATCTTTGCTTCTTCTTCGGCAAGTTTCAAGAATAAGCCATCCATAGTTTTTTCCGTCACAAACGCATCAATATCGAGTGAATCTTTATCAATATAGTCACCAAGAAAATCGGCTTTTGAAACTAATTTCTTATATGTCTTTGTAACTCCGACATCATCCATGGTCTTACTTACAATAGGACTTATTACTTTTTCAAGTTGAGCTGAATTCTTTGTTCTAAAATAATTAGTTGCTGCATCATCAGGGCCATTTAGCAGTTCTTTAGCATCGGTTAACGACATGCCTTTAATTGTATTAAGAAAAATCTCCGTTGTTTGCGGAACAGCTTGCTCAGCAGCAGAATTCATACTTTCAATAAAACGATCAGCGTATTTATCTTGGCCAAATCGACGTAAAACAGATTCTACTTTCTGCATGTTTTCCGGCATTGGGATGCGTACTTTTGCATCATTTAAAAAACCGCCTTGTTTCCCAAGCAAATCAATCGCACGCTTAACCCCCACTGACAAGGCATCAAGAATTGCACCATTCATATCTTGTGTACTGAGCGCGTTGGTCACTGCTTTAGATGTGGAAGGTGACGCTTGTTGTGTATCTTTACTATCTTTTAGTAAATCGCTAAAAAAATCCCCCCAACCTGCGTAGGCTGGAACGACAATACTTGATGCAGTAATAGCAATGATAGCAGTAGTAGTCATGAGCTTGGATTTCATTTCAGCAACTCCTTAATTATTTTAACAAGCAGTGTTTTGCATAGTTGGTTGTTTCTTCTATAGTCCAATCGCCTGTGGGATTTTTCTTTAAGTTAGCACACCATTCATCGCTGCCAACTTTGGGGGCACATGCTGATAACAAGAGAACTGAAAAAAAACTAATATAAATCGTTCTAATAAAATTGCGCATTTTTATTATCCCTGTTTAGCAAATGAGGAACAAGAAACATCTAATAATTTTTACAACCGAGTAATTACTCGTGCTCATTCTTTATAAATCTGCGAGTCGCAAAGTCTATACAAAAAACCAATCACAGTTCTTTTCATTACTTTGCACGACTATATCAGCCATGGTTTTAATTGGTTTTGTTACTGACCCAGCTTATCACTCGACTCAGTAACAATTCAAATTATAAATCGTGCCCAAAAGCTGCTTTAAAACGAGTCTTAATTTCATCCATGCTGTATTGGTGGTTTTGCGTGCCATGCTGTTCAATCTTCATTGCACCCATTAACGCTGCAATACGCCCTGTATTTTCCCAATCCATATCATTCATAATCCCATATAGTAAACCGCCGCGATATGCATCACCACAACCGGTTGGATCACAAATTTCTTTTACTGGCGCGGCCGGAATATCTATACGTTTTTGTTTGGTGTAAACATGCGAGCCCTTGCCACCCAGAGTGACAACTAACGCATCAACCCGCTCTGCAATTTCATGTGGTGACAAACCAGTGCGGTCTTGCATTAATTGCATTTCATAATCATTAACTGTCACATAAGTAGCTTGTTCAATAAACGTTTTCAGATCATCGCCATCAAACATTGGCATACCTTGGCCCGGATCAAAAACCAGCGGAATATTTGCTTCAGCACATTGTGCCGCATGCTCAATCATTCCTTCGCGGCCATCAGGTGATACTATCGCGATGCTCACTCCTTGCGCGTCTGTTACTTTATTCTCATGTGAAAAGCTCATCGCACCCGGATGAAAAGCAGTGATCTGGTTATCGTCCATGTCAGTGGTGATAAATGCTTGACCGGTATAAGTATGATCTAACTCTTTAATGTGCTTTCGTGAGATACCGCGGGTATCCATCCATTCTGCGTAAGTAGAAAAATCGTTTCCTACTGTCGCCATCGGCAAGGCATCGCCACCTAACATATTTAGGTTGTAGGCAATATTACCAGCACAACCGCCAAATTCACGGCGCATTTCAGGAACAAGAAAAGAGACGTTAAGGATATGCACTTTGTCTGGCAAAATGTGGCTGGCGAATTTATCCGGAAACACCATGATGGTGTCAAAAGCATACGAACCACAAATCAGTGCAGACATAGAATCTCCTAAAATTTATTTCTTAAAGCGTTGTTGATTATATTGATGGCGGCGTCCACGTTAAATTTAATTCACGAGCCGCTTTCACATCATCGAGACGTCTTACTGGTAAGCTATGTGGTGCGCTTTTCACAACGTCAATCGATTCTTGCGCTTCCTTTTTAATAGATACCATTGCTTCAATAAAACCGTCAAGTTCCTCTTGGGTTTCCGACTCAGTTGGCTCAATTAACAAACACTCGGGCACTAGCAGAGGGAAATAAGTTGTTGGCGCATGATAACCATAATCCAGTAATCGCTTAGCAAAGTCCATGGCGGTAGCATCAAGTTGTTTCGCTTCTTTTTTCAGCGTGACAATAAATTCATGTGTAGCACGACGGTTCGGGTAAGCTAATTCAAAACCTGCATCACGTAGCTTAACCAGCATATAGTTAGCATTAAGGGTCGCAAATTCTGCGACACGGCGCATACCTTCACGCCCAAGCAAACGTGCATAAATATAAGCGCGCATCAAAACACCGGCGTTGCCCATGAAACCTGAAAGTCTGCCAATACTATGTGGACAATCTTGTTCCGTTAACCAGCGGTAACTATTATTTTCCTTAGTGACCATTGGAATCGGCAAAAAAGGAATCAAGCGTTCACTTACACCCACCGGCCCTGCCCCTGGGCCACCGCCACCGTGTGGCGTTGAAAATGTTTTGTGCAAATTCATATGAATAACATCAAAGCCCATATCACCTGGGCGCACTTTACCTAAAATAGCATTCAGGTTAGCACCATCGTAATAAAGCAAACCACCCGCATCATGCACAATGTCCGCGATAGTTTTAATTTCAGGTTCAAATACACCCAACGTTGACGGGTTGGTCAGCATAATACCTGCTGTTTGAGGACCAACCGCTTCTTTTAGTGCGGCTAAGTCCACATCTCCATTTTTGTCGGTTGGAATTTCGCGAACCTTATAACCACACATCACTGCGGTAGCTGGGTTGGTGCCGTGCGCTGCATCTGGAACAATAATTTCACTGCGCTCAGTATCATTGTTTGCATCGTGGTATGCACGAATCATTGCTACGCCAGCAAATTCACCTTGAGCGCCTGCTGCTGGCGTGAGTGATACTTCTTTCATGCCAGTAACATCTTTTAGAATTTCCTGTAGATCATACATACAAGCAAGAAAACCTTGGCTATGCGACTCAGGAGCAAACGGGTGACGACTAAGAAAACCTGGCAAACTCGCAAGGGAGTTACAAGCACGAGGGTTATACTTCATTGTGCAAGAACCAAGCGGATAAAATTGTGTGTCGATTGAAAAATTTAACTGCGACAATTTAGTGTAATGTCGCACAACCTGCATTTCAGATGCTTCCGGTAAGGTTGGCGCATCTTCACGCAAATAGTGACTAGGTATTGCCCCAGTATCAGCAAGCGCTGTTGGTGCTTGTACTGGGTTACGACGACCCGTGCGTGACGCTTCAAATATCAACATACTTTATTACCCTAAAAACTTTTATCTTAAACAACCGTCACGACGAACGACCCCACGGTCATTCGTAATAACGTTACTATTTAGCTTAACGCTGCGATCGCCGCCTCATAATCTGGTTCTTGTGCAATTTCAGGTACCAATTCGTTATAAATAACTTTATTGTCTTCATCTAACACAACCACTGCTCGGGCAGTGATGCCTGCTAAAGGACCATCCTGAATTAATATCCCGTAATCTTTTGCAAATGCCTTTGAGCGCATTAAAGACAACGTCACCACATTGTCAGCACCTTCAGCGCTGCAAAAACGACTCATAGCAAAAGGCAAATCAGCAGAAATAACCAACACCACCGTGTCGCTGTGCTGGCTGGCAAAATCATTAAACTTTTTCGTTGAGGTTGCACAAACTGGCGTATCTAAGCTTGGTACGATATTTAACAATTTCTTCTTGCCTGCGTAGTCCGCCAGCGTTAAATCCGCCAGTGTACTATCAACTAGTTTAAAATCTGGTGCGGTGCTACCCACTGCTGGTAACTCGCCATTAGTACTAATTGGACTACCTTTTAATGTAATTGACGCCATGTTATTTCTCCGATTCTTATTTAACTTGAGTTTTATTTAAAGCACTCAATGCATTTTAGGTTGTGACGGACAACGAGCCGACTTCTATTTACTTAACACTTGCTGAAGCTGTTCAGCATAGTGCTCAAGATCATCATTATTTTTTGTTTCGGTTGCACAGACTAACAAGGCATTACCCAGTTCCGGGTAATCCTCAACTAGCGAATAACCGCCCAGTATATCGCTTTCTGCCAACGCACTGAGCACCTCGGCAGGCGAGCGCTCAAGCTGTATAACCGCTTCATGAAAAGAAGGTCGGTTAAACGTATTAGTTACGCCATCAATCGCTGTCAACTTTTCAACCAGTTGTTGTTTATTTGCATGGGATTGTGCAGCCACACGTTTCAACCCTTCTGCACCCATCAGTGCCATATGAATCGTTGACGCAGTTACCATTAGACCCTGGTTGGTACAAATATTTGAAGTCGCTTTGGATCGGCGGATATGTTGCTCACGAGCTTGCAAGGTTAAGGTGTACCCTGGCTTTCCATCCAGATCAACTGTACGTCCTACAATACGGCCAGGCATTTGCCTTACGAGCGCTTGTTTACAGCACATTAACCCATAGTAAGGGCCACCTGAGGCCATTGGCACACCTAAAGGTTGGCCTTCACCACATACGATATCGGCACCTGTTTCACCCCACTGCGCTGGAGACTTTAATAAACCAAGTGCCATAGGGTTAACAACGGCAATGACCAAGGCGCCATGCTGATGCGCCCAATCCGTCAACACATCCACCTCTTCTAATACGCCGAAGAAATTAGGGTAAGGAATAACCAGCGCGGCAAAATCACCTGGCTCATCACTTAAGCTTGCGGGATCAATATGCCCGCCTTGTTGATCATAATCTAATTCTTCAAGAGTAATTCCCTGGTTCTTTACTATCGTGTGCGCAGTTTTACGGTAATGCGGATGTGTTGTACGTGGAACCAAAATACGTTTAGATTTTGATTTGCGGTTAGCTCTCACGGCCATTAAAACGGCTTCTGCCAGGCTTGATGCGCCATCGTATAAAGAGCCATTTGAAACATCCATACCAGTTAGGCTTGCCATCATAGTCTGGAATTCATACAGCAACTGTAATGTTCCCTGGCTAGCTTCTGCTTGATAAGGCGTATAGGCTGAATAAAACTCACCACGCGTCGTTATTTCCCAGACTGCGGCAGGAATATGGTGCTCATAGGCGCCCGCACCCATAAAGCAAAGTGGCGTACCATCTTGATTGGCTCGATCACGCATAAGACGTGCCACGCCTGATTCTGGTAACCCTTCTGGTACCAATGCCAATGGTTTTTTATCGCCTAGGTCATGGCGTAAATTTTTTGGGATTTCATCAAACAGTTCGTCAATACTCTCAACTCCAATAGCTTCAAGCATGTTGCGAATATCATTTTCGGTATGTGGAACAAATGGCATATCAACAAAGCTTCCCGTTTAATGTGAATCGTCTGCGGCAACGCCACTGTATGAAGCCGCATCAAGCATCTCATCCAATTGACTTGCATCTGATATTTTTAATTTAAACAACCATGAGCCATAAGGATCGCTGTTTACTGCTTCAGGGGTCTCTGCCAGTGTGTCATTCACTTCCAGCACCTCACCACTCAATGGACTGTAAACATCAGATGCTGCTTTTACGGATTCAACCACCGCACAATCATCACCTTTTTCAAAACTGGTGCTCACTTCAGGTAGCTCAATGAACACCATATCACCGAGTAAATCTTGGGCATGATCAGTAATACCCACTGTGGCGATGTCGCCATCAACCGATACCCACTCATGTGATTTGGTATATTTTAATTCTGCAGGAACGTTGCTCACTATTCTTCTCCTAAATTTTTAACTGCACTGATTTTCCGTTACGAACAAATGGTAATTTCACCACTGTCGCAACTATCTGCTGTCCACGAATTTCAACTTTGCATGTACCACTAATCTCTTTGGTTACTCGGGCAAAGGCAATCGATTTACCCAAAGTTGGCGAAAACCCGCCACTGGTGATCTCTCCACCATCCTGTCCTTTTACTATCACTTTCTGGTGATTGCGTAACACACCTTTACCTTCAAGAATCAAACCAACTAATTTGTGTGTAACACCCTCGCTACGAATTCTTTCAAGTGCAGTTCGACCTATAAAATCACGTTCTTGCGGCTCCCAAGCTACCGTCCAACCTAACCCTGATTCTAGTGGCGAGGTGGTTTCATCCATGTCCGATCCGTACAGATTCATGCCTGCTTCTAAACGTAAAGAGTCGCGAGCACCCAAACCAATCGGTTGCACTCCTTCACCATATAGCGAACGCCAAATATCATTCACCTGATTGGCGGGTAAAATGATTTCAAAACCATCTTCGCCGGTGTAACCGGTGCGGGAAATAAATAAATCACCAAAATGAGCAGCCGTGAAAGGGGCTAAGTCAGCAATTCCTGAACGAATTGGTTCATCAAATACAGCACCGACTTTGGCACGTGCAGTCGGACCTTGTACGGCAATCATTGCAACATTGGGTGGCTCAATGATTTCCAGATTAAAAGGCTGAGCTTGCTCTTTAACCCAGGCTAAATCCTTATCATGCGTCGACGCATTAAAGACAACACGAAACCAGTTTTCGTCCATGTAATAAACAATCAAATCATCCAAGATAGTGCCGTCTGGTTTTAACATACAGGTATAGAGTGCTTTACCTGAAGTAGTCAGACGATCAACGTTGTTGGCAAATAATCTACGTAAAAACGCCCGTGTGTCCGCACCAGTAAAATCAACTACGCTCATGTGTGAAACATCAAACATGCCTGCATCATTACGTACCTGATGATGCTCTTCTATTTGAGATCCATAACGCAGAGGCATATCCCAGCCTCCAAAATCGACCATCTTGGCACCCATCACAACGTGCTTCTCGTAGAGTGGTGTTTGTTGTCCCATAAACTTAAATTCCGAAATACTTTTAAATAACAGCCAATAAAAAAGGGTGGCAAAAAATGCCTTGAAAATAAGCATTTTTTGCCACCCCTCTGTCCAAAACCTGAGAGCTTAGCCCCTTCGGTGTGCCGCCTTTATACGGCCTCTCTCCAGAGACAACTAACTTCTTGCGGTCCTGTTTACCTGAGCGTTTCCGGGTGGATTTGCGCCTTCGGTGCCTTATCTAAATAACAAGGACTCTCCCACAAGCTATTCGTTGAAGCTGCGATCATACCCTAATCCGGTAATTAGGCAAATCACGCTTTAGCTATTGATTATTGATTGTTTTTCTTTTCGCATCATCAGCCAAAGCGCTGGCAATGTACCTAAAACAAGCATTAATGCAGCAGGCGCTGCGAGTTCTAAACTTTCTTCGCTGGCCTCAATCCAAATCCGTACCGGTAACGTATCAAAGCCTGTAGGGCGTAAAATCAGCGTCGCAGGAAGTTCTTTCAATGCGTCGATAAATACCAACACCCACGCGACAATCATGCCATTACTCATCATCGGCAAGACAACTCGCCGAAGATTTTCTAAAGGGCCTGCCCCAAGAATACGACCTGCCTGTTCAATAGATGGCGTCAAGTGTTGTAAAGCCGCTTCTTGAGATTGCACCGCCAAGGGCAAGAAACGCACAACCAGTGCCATTAGCAACGCTGCCAACCCACCATATAAAGGCGACAACACGGCCAAGATAAACGACAAGACGCCAAGTGCAATGACAGGACCTGGCAATACAAATCCAATACTTGATAACTGTATATAGCTAGTGCTTAAGGTTGACTGTTTTCGAGCGTGGAAAAACGCGACAGGAAAAGCAACAATAATTGCCAAGGTTGCCGCCGCTGCCGCAACAATTAATGAGTTTGAAACATAACCCCAAAATGCGGCATCAATTACATCTTCACGAACAGCTTCCAACGTCCAATCAATCATCCATAACATAGGTAACGCAAAGGCAAACGTGGTAATCAATCCCAACCATAACCAAATCATTAGCTGCTCAGGCATCGTCGCTTTACGTAATCTTACTCGACGCGATTGCGTCGCGCTTGCAAAATAACGTTGTCGGCTTCGTGACCAACGTTCGAAAATCAAAAACGTGAAACTTAATAAAACCAATACCATTGATAAGCCGGCCGCCCCTTGATAGTCAAAACGACCATTCATTTGCAAATAAATGCTCAAGGTAAATGTTTGGTAACGCAACATACTAACCGCACCAAAGTCAGACAACACATGCAGTACAACCAACGCCAAACCGGCTGCAATCGCAGGCCTAAGCAGTGGCAAATTGACTCGCCAGAAGACCGCAAAGGGTGATAGCCCCTGAATTCTTGCTGCTTCTTCAAGGCTAGGATTGCTATGTTCTAAAGCGGCGCGTACCAATAAGAAAACGTAGGAAAATCCTGCGATCGACAAAATGAATGTCACGCCCCCAATGCTATACAAATCAGGGATGGCAATACGATCGCCAAATACAGAAAGCCAAAAGCGCCCAATCCAACCATCCTCTTCAAATAAGATGGTATAGATATGTGCAAATACATAGGTAGGAATTGCCAGCGGCAAGATCATTAACCAGATCGCTAACTTGCGCCCCATAAAATGACGCCGTGCAATCAACCAGGCACTCGACACACCTAGAATAAAACACCCCACTGCGACTAAAACAGCCAGCGAAAGTGTATTCCACATCAATCCTGGTAGGCGTTCACTCCATAATGCCTGCCAGCCAGCTAACGAAAGTTGGCCGCTGCTGTAGATAACAAACACTAAAGGCACTGCCGCAATAACGACAATGCCTGTAGCAATTAAACCCAACCAACCAACTTTTCGCGCCAGTATTTGCCATATTCTCACCGGCAAGGCGGGTTCTTCTGGTAATGAATAATTTAAAGAAGACATAAGTCCTATTATGGCATTCCTACTTTATCCAATATATCTAACGTTTCTACTCGGTGAACACCTAATGCCCTCATTGGTACATCGGCTACTTTGTAACTACCAGCTGCAGGAACTTCTTTTGCAGCCGACACCCCTACACGCGCAGGGTATTCACTATTCGCCCCGGCAAATAACTCCTGACCTTCTTTTGAAACAAAATAGGCAATGAGTTTTTCTGCAAGCGCTTTTTTCTTAGTGTGTTTACTCACCGCAATGCCTGCGACATTCCAGGCAACACCCATACCCGCTTCACCTTGATCAGGGAGCAGAATACGAATTGGGGCATCAGGATTTTTAGCAAGATGACGGTAGATATAATAATGGTTTACCAGACCAATATCTTTTTTACCTGAGGCCACAGCTTTAACAATTTTGCTGTGCTTGCTAAATAATTTACTTCCGGCATTTTCTTTCATGCCTTTCAACCAGTCCACGACCTTGTCTTTATTCGTGCTTAATTGATAAACCGTTACGCCGGCAATAAAACTGCCATTGCTACTGTGCGTGATAGCAAGACGATCTTTAAGACGTGGATCCGCTAAGTCAAAAACCGATTTAACAAACCCTATATCTTTGGCTTTATCATTCACAACGAAGACACGAGCACGCGCTGATAAACCAACCCAACTACCATCGTCTGCTTTTAAGTTGTCAGGAATAACATCAATAATTTCTTTACTAATAGGCTGAAACAACGAGAGCTGACTGCCTATTTGCAAGTTGCCAGCATCATTACTAATAAAAAGGTCAGCAACAGTTCTGTTTCCTTCAATACGCAGTTTATTCAATAATGCTGTTGATTTAGCACTATGAAGCACAACTTTAATACCCGTCTGTGCAGTGAATTTTTCAATCAGTGGTTTAATAAATTTATCTTTACGTCCTGAGTAAACAACTAATTCTTCAGCCTGCACTGTTACGGCACTTGCTAACATCACTGTTAATAAGATACCCATTAGCCCACTTTGCCAAAATTTCTTCATCTTTTTCACCTTAACGTTGTAACGTGTATTCACGAATGCTAATGATAATGATTATCATTTATAAATCAAGCCCTATTAATCCAAAACCTAATTTGATTAGGTGGCTTTAAAGTAAGTACTTACTATCGTTAAAGGTATTTATTTATGAGATATTAATTTTCTGAAGACGAATTAACCAGTCGCTGGATGGTAAGTCCTTGCACCACTATTGAGAAAATAACCACGGCATAAGTTGCAATTAATAAGGTGTCACGCTCTGCGCCAAGGGGTAACGACAGGGCTAATGCGACGGAGATCCCCCCCCGCAGCCCACCCCAAGTCATAATTTTAATCGCATTTGGGCTAAAGTCTCGCTTCAATTTCATAATCGAAACGGGGACAGCCACACATACGAGACGCGCCATCAGCACCAATGGAATCATGATTAATGCCGCTACCCAACTCGTCACATCCGTAGTGAGCACCATGACCTCAAGACCAATGAGTACGAACAATACCGCGTTCAATACTTCATCGATTAGCTTCCAAAACGTATCCAGATGCTCTCGGGTTTTATCTGACATCGCTAATCGCCGCCCATGATTTCCTATCAACAAACCGCCAACCACCATGACAATAGGACCTGAGAGATGGAGTGAATTTGCTAAGGCATAGCCTCCCATCACCAATGCCAAAGTAATAAGTACTTCAACCTGATAACTATCGATACGACGCAGCATTGAATAAGCAATGCCTCCTAACACTAAACCCATTAACCCGCCACCAATCACTTCGGTGACGAACAACCAAGCGATCGCTCCACTATCTGTTTCTTGATTAGCGGTGACAATGCCAAATAAAGCAAGAAAGACCACCACACCGACGCCGTCATTAAATAATGATTCGCCAATAATTTTTGTTTCAAGAGACTTAGGTACACCAGCTTTTTTTAAAATCCCCAACACCGCGATAGGATCTGTTGGCGAAATAAGAGCGCCAAATAATAAGCAATAACCTAAGCTGATTTGAATTCCAAGCAAATCAAACAACATCCAGCTTAAACCACCAACGATGAACGTAGATGTCACTACACCTACCGTTGCGAGTACTGCGATCACACCTTTTTCTTTGCTTAAATCATTAAGATTGACATGCAAAGCACCCGCAAAAAGCAAAAAGCTCAACATGCCATCCATTAGTGTGCGATTGAAGTCAATACTATTTAATAGTGTTAATGCATGATCGTGAACAGGTTCAAAAATCGACCCTGCCAGTAATATCAACAATGACATGACCAAAGCGATCAACATGACACCAATTGTATTCGGCAAACGGAGGGTATGATAATTTGCAAAACTAAAAATAGCTGTTAGTGAAATAATCACTGCAATCACATCGAGTAATGACACTTATTGCTCCCCATTTAGTGGCCGACCTCTAGCCATCCGTGACAAGTCACCTTCCATACCCATTGCCTGACGCATAATTAAATTTTTTATCGGAGGGGTACTGTTGGTTAATCCCAGCCCAAAGTTACGCGCCCATTTTATCGCTGGTTGGGATGAACCAAACAAGTGCTTAAAGCCATCCATTGTCGCGATCATGGCGAGATTTTCGCCCTTACGCCAGCGTTCATAGCGTCGAAGTATTTTATGCAAGCCAATATCTAATCCTTGTTGACGTGCATTGACTAAAACCTCGGCAAGACTGGCGGCATCGGCCAACCCTAAGTTCACACCTTGCCCTGCTAAGGGGTGAACTGTATGCGCAGCATCACCCAACAAGGCAAACCTCGGTAAAGTATAAGCCTTAGCATGCTGCATGTGTAAAGGGAAAGCGGCACGAGGACCACAGCTCAGCATACGCCCTAAGGAATCGCCAAAACTTTGTTGTAATTCATCTAAAAAATCGGTTTCATTCAACGCTAACAACGCTTCGGCATGTTCAGGCGTGGTTGTCCATACAATTGAGCTACTTCCATCTGCCAAAGGTAAAAACGCCAATGGTCCATCCGGCATAAAACGCTGCCAAGCAGTACTTTGATGTGACTTGGATGTAGTAATGTGCGCCACAACACCGTGCTGATGGTATGGCCGGCCACTTGTTTCGATACCCGCTAATTCTCTTAATTTTGATCGACTACCATCGGCGGCGACCACCAAATTTGCCGCTAGTTTTTTTCCATCATCCAGTGTGATCTGCGCATAGTCGGATTCAATCTCTAATTCAGTGATCAGGGCCGGCGTTATTAAACTAACTTCTTTAACTTTTTCTATCTGTTTATGTACTGCTTGCAGCGTCACTCTATTCTCAACGATATGCCCTAAAAATGGCACTCCCAATTCCGCACTATCAAAATGTATTGCACCACTTCCGGTTGCATCCCAGACACGCATTTCCTGATAAGGTGAAACACGTTCTGCGGCCATCATTTCCCAAGCACCAATGCTTTCAAATATTTTTTGTGAAGCGCACGTGATTGCAGAAACACGTTGATCAACGCTATTAGCCGGCCAATTAAAGTCAGGCTTATTTGCTTCAATTAAAGCAATACGAAAACCTTGCTGCCCTAACGCACACGCTAGGGTTGCCCCGACCATGCCCGCACCAACAATAATAGTGTCGTAATCTTTATTCATTATTTATTTCTCAATGTTGCTGGTAGCGAGGCCACTCGCTTGCTAGCAATGACGACACTAATACCCTTCCCTTACTCTGCATAATTATTGAAATCAATATTACTTTTCTCACCTCAACCGCAAACCCCGCGCCAATTTAGGTAATTTTCCACTTAACCCCATTGCCTGACGAGTGATCAATTTCTTAAGCGGTGGAAATAAATCTGTCGCCACTAAACTTAGATTTCGTGCCAGCGCAACCGGTGTAATATTATTTGAAAACAAACGCACCATACTATCGGTAAAACCAATCACGCGAACATGATCACGACGGCGCCACTTGGCATAACGCTTTAGGACTGATAACTCTCCTATATCCTCACCCGCCTGAGATGCTTCAGCAACAACTTGCGCCAATACCGCCACATCACGCAAACCAAGATTAAACCCTTGTCCTGCAATCGGATGAATCGTATGGGCGGCATTACCAATCAACGCCAATCTACTTCGCACATGCTCACGCGCTTGTCTTAGCGTTAGTGGGAAGGCAATACGTTTACCAACATGCGTAAATTTACCCAACTGCCCACCAAAACGCTGCTGTAATTCATTCAAAAATGCGTCGTCATCAAGGGCAAGCACGGCATCACGATCTTTATCCTTAATCGTCCACACTACTGAACAACGATGTTCGGCCTTAACATCACTCATTGGCAACAACGCTAACGGACCAGTGCTAGTGAATCGTTCATAAGCAATATGTTGATGAGGTCGTTCTACACTGACATTCGTGATCACCGCAGTCTGGTTATAATTCACATCAAAGGTTTTAATACCCAGTTGCTCACGCACCGAAGATTGAACCCCGTCCGCCCCAACCACTAATCGAGAAGATAATGTTTGTGTTACTTCACCTTGTTTAATAACAACGTCAACGAGATCCTGTTCAAAATTTAGTGAAACAAGTTTTGCCGGGCAAATTAAATCAACATTAGATAATGTCGAAAGGCATGCCGCGAGTGCTTTACCTAACAACCGCGTCTCTACCACGTACCCTAAAGCATCAAGACCTTCGCTGGCACAATCCAACCGCGTTTTACCAATATGTCCGCGATCGGATACATGAATTTTTTTAATCGCTGTTGCACCTAACGATTCAATCTCAGACCAAATACCAATCCCTTCAAAAATCTGACGCGACCCATATCCCAAAGCCACCGTACGATCGTTATAACTTGGTTGGGATTCAGCACTTAAAGGTACCGCTTCAATCACCGCAATCTTCAAGTCCTGCTCACCTAACGCGCAGGCAAGACTCGCGCCAACGAGGCCGCCGCCAATAATTACAATGTCATAATCATTTTTCATACTAATAATTTCTTACTCTTCCCGCCCCAACACCCCACCAATCCCAAGCGCTGTGAGCTAAGTTTTTCTGACGCATTAGGTGCAGCGCAGCGAATCTTAGCGCCCGAAAAATTCAGCAGACTTCATCCCTCCACCAAACCCAAGTGCTGGTAGCTAAGTTTTTCTGACGCTTTAGGTGCAGCATAGCGAACCTCTGCATCGGAAAAACTTAGCTACCAGCACTTACACCTCACCCATCATTAATGCCTCAACCTCATCAACCGTACTCGCCAACGCCCCCGTCAATACATCATGACCGTCTTTAGTCACCAACACATCATCCTCAATACGAATTCCGATGCCCTGCCACTTTTTTGCAACGCCTTTACTACCAAGTGGAATATATAATCCTGGTTCAACCGTCATCGTCATACCTTTTTCTAACACACGCCACTCATCACCGAGTTTATAATCACCCACATCATGCACATCCATCCCTAACCAGTGACCTGTACGATGCATGTAAAAACGCTTGTAAGCTTCGTTCTTAATCAAAGTTGGCACACGTCCCTTGAGCAAGCCTAAATCAACTAAACCCTCTGTCATGGCTCTTACAGCCGCCTCATGAGGGTCATTCCAATGATTATCAGGTTTAACCTGCTCAATAGCCGCTGTTTGAGCCGCCAATACCACTTCATAGAGTGCTTTTTGCGGCTTACTATAGGTTCCATTCACCGGAAACGTTCGGGTTATGTCTGCTGCGTAGTAATCATATTCTGCGCCCGCATCAATTAAAACCAAGTCACCATCATTCAGTACATCGCGATTATCTATATAGTGAAGTGTGCATGCGTTATTACCTCCTCCGACGATGGAAGAGTAAGCAGGCGATGGACTGCCATGACGCGTGAATTCATATTGCAATTCTGCTTCTAGTTGGTATTCATGCATTCCCGGTTTAGCTGCACGCATTGCCCGCTGATGCGCTGCGACCGAAATTTTAGCCGCCTTGCGCATAGCACGAATTTCACTAACACTTTTAAATAAACGCATTTCATGCAGCACATGATCCAACGCGACAAACTCACCCGGTGCATGCACGCCACTACGTGCTTTATCGCGTAGGGTATTCACCCACTTAATCACACACGTATCAAACTTGGCATTATTTCCCATGGTGTAAAACACCCGCTCAGTGTTCTCCATGAGCCCAGGCAAAATATCATCAATATCGCTAATCGGAAACGAATCTGCAGCACCATATTCCTCACAGGCACCCTCTTGACCCGCGCGCTTTCCTACCCACATTTCCATCACAGGATCGCGTTCGCGGCAAAACAATACATACTCACCATGTTTGCGACCGGGAATAAACACCGCCACCGCTTCCGGTTCAGGAAAACCGGTTAAATAATAAAAGTCACTATCAGGACGATAACGATATTCTGCATCACGGTTACGTATTTTCATGTTTGCAGCGGGCAAAATAGCAATGTCCCCCGGCTCCAACATTTTCAATAGTTGTTTGCGACGTCGGCTAAATTCTTTTTGGCTCATAAATTTCAAATCACTTCATCACTGGTTCAGATTAATGTTGTGTCACATTATCCGGTTTTGATAACTCTTCAAAGATAAGTAGAACACCTACACGCAAATATTCAACTAATTCTGCATAGGCGGCTTCATCCTCTTCACTTGCTTGCGCATCAGATTCCTCATCATAATTTTCAACACGCGCTATTTGCATCATATCCTCAACCACCTCTCGAGAATCATCTGGCAATTTATTTAGATCGGTGATGCCAATAATACCTAAGCCCAAATAAAACCCTTGGCACCACTGCGCTAAAGCAACCACACGTTCATGCAGCGCACTATCATCGCCTGGCACCAATAATTCGTACGAGAGATCTGTGCCTTGTAATTGAATTTTCACTACCGAAGCAAAGGTTTCTAATAGGTCCTTAGCTTCCGCCTGCAACAAGTCTCCTTCATGCTGTTCGGTCAATAGCTCATCTAGCCAAATACGGGTTGCATCATTGCTGCCACACAACAGTGCACTTAATAAGCCATGGCATTCAGCTGGCTCTTGCATGGCGCCCCCTTGCTTAAGTAATTCAAGCATTTCGCTGTAGGCGGGTAATTCCTTGCTATCGCTCATTTTTAGGTCGTCCTAGTTAACATCAATATTATGGCCATCTCGACCACTACTAGCGGGTATTATGCGCTTTTCTGCGACCAGCATAAAACCAGTTAGCTTAAGAATGTATCAGAGCGTTGACCCTATGGGGTGCTTCGCTCTATAGTTGCGTCATGAATACAAATAATAATGAATCAGAAGAGCTGGAACTGAAACAGCTGGAAGCCCGTGTCGAAGAACTTATTCAGACTTGCGCTGTGCTTAAAGATGAAAATCATTCCCTGCGTCAGCATCAGGATAATTTAGTTACTGAACGCTCTAAGCTCATCGAAAAGACTGAAACAGCGCGTATCCGTGTTGAAGCCATGATTAATCGACTTAAAGCAATGGAATCAAACCATGAGTGATGAAAACCTAGCCGTCACCATTCATATTCTGGATAAAGAATTTCGCATTGCCTGCCCGGAAGAAGAGCATGATGCATTACTCGCCTCGGCACACTTCCTAGATAGTAAAATGAAAGAAATTCGTGATGGTGGTGTCGTCGGGCAAGACCGTATTGCTATTATGGCGGCTTTAAACCTAACTCATGAATTGCTCTCACAGAAATCACATCGCGAGAAGTATGTTAAATCCATGGGCAATCGCATTCAGTCGTTACAAGAAAAAATAGAAGTTGCCTTAACTCGCAATAAACAGCTCGAGTTGTAATAATTAACATCCTCTAGCAAATTTCATTCCGGCACATTTAACAACCCGAAACAAAAATTGGTTCTCGTCGCCACGATTTTCCGTTAGGATTAGAGTTAATAGCTTTGGCATTCTCTGCTGTGTTCGATAGTGAACCTGGTATTTTCTTGAGCCTAGTACTTAACCTCGGGGAGAATTCGTGACCGGCCAGTGTGCATGTCCGCTGCTTGCGGAAAGCCTAACGACCCGCCCGGTTTCCCCACTTGAACCTCTGGTTCAGGGACAACGGAACACACCGGCACGTGTGGAGAATGCCTCCCTCTTATGAACAATCAAACTATTCGAAAAAAAGTACGTGCGCGACGCAATGCACTATCCCATGAACAAAGACTAGAAGCGTCCATTGCCGTTAGCGATGCGATTGTCAATGATCCGTTATTTATGCGAGCTCGCAATATCGCTTTATATCTTAGTAATGATGGTGAAATCGATATTAGCCCCGTATTTCAAACTGCATGGCAACGTGGCAAACGCTGCTATTTACCTGTATTAATCCCCTACGGCAAAAAGCTTTCATTTGCTCCTTATACGCCCCATTCCAGCATGCGTAACAATCAATTTGGTATTCCTGAACCCGTTGTTAACAAACGTGAGTTACTTTCAGCGCAGCAACTTAATTTAGTGTTAACACCATTAGTGGCTTTTGATACGCATGGAAATCGGATTGGTATGGGCGGAGGATATTACGATCGCACCTTTGCCTTTCTTCGTCGGCAACAACAATTTAAAAAAACCAAACTTTGTGGTATTGGTTTCGACTTCCAACAGGTCAATGACATTGAAGAACAACATTGGGATGTTCCTTTACTTGGCGTCTATACAGATAAGGGGTTTATTAAACTCGGCGTGAAGAATAAAAAATGAAGCGATTTACCTTAACAACAAAAAGGGCTCCCGAAGGAGCCCTTTTTAGCGTTGTACGTTATGTCCCTATAACTTGCTCAGTACCGTTTGTGCCGGTTCACCTAGATCTAATGCATAACTAGTTGCTACTACACCTAATCCGATCACTACTGCCAGCACGAACAATAAGTCTGGTTTTCTTCTTCTCATTAGTTTATCTCCTCCGAGCGACCCTCTAACGGGAGTCTTAACACTTCCTTTATTTATTATTTTTGGAAGCCCCGACAATAAGACGGCCGATCTTTATAAATCAAATACCCTATGAATTGCAAGCATTTTAAATATTTAACATGATATGGGCTTTTCAGGCCACGTTTTATATGTTGTATAAAAACAACACTATTGTTATTAATTTAAGTTCCCATTGCTTTCAAAAACCAGATTTTGCATCTGCTGATCCATCTAGCCTTTTCCCACTCGTAAATGAAAAATTATTACCAGTAGATAAAGACAGTGCAATATGAAATGTTTTCGAACATTTAATTAAATATAGCCTACAAAAGAAAAATAAAAACGTTCGTAAGCAAAAAAATTACTTTGAACATTAACGAATACAGAAAAATAACCGATAACGATAAGAACTGAGCAATAAAAAACACGCCAACATAATTTACACACTTAGATTTAATTAGAAACGATTAATGCATCATTGATATATGTACTATCAGGTTTCGCTATACATAAATCCCAATAGTATTTAGACAGTCACTAAAAAAATTAACTCTATCAGTTCAACAAACGCCAAAAAATATTGTTCTTTTCAAGAATAAATCTTGCCTTACGTAACATTAATCGCTCATTTCAAACCATGAAAAAAACAAAAAACGTAACTTTTTCAAGAAAATCGCCATGGATTACACTAATTACAGCTCAATTTTATTCAAATTTAGAACTTTTTTTAAATTTTTTTTACATTAAAAATGTCACGTTTAACTAACTAAGCCGCTTTGTTAACGGTTTTCTGTTCACACTATACTAAAAGCCTAAAACAACAGTGTAATTTTTAGTATTAAGCGCAAAACCTTATATCATGGGGGTTTCAGAGAGCAAACTATTCATCATAGATAAAACTTTTACACCTCTCTTACACATTTTTTGTTAACAACAATCAAATCAATGCATACAAAAACAGTTTTTACGTAATAAATTTCAGTACATAACACCTTGTAAACATAAAAAATAAGTAGCAATATCCGAATTGTTGGTTATACTCAACCGTGTATACATTATAGGTAATTACCGTGGAGGAAGTTATGGCGACTAAAAAGAGAGCCAAGAAGAAGACAGCAAAGAAAAAAGTTACGAAGAAACGCGTAACTAAAAAGAAAGTAGCTAAGAAAAAAGTAGCTAAAAAGAAAGCGAAGAAAAAAGTAGCCAAGAAAAAGGCGAAAAAGAA
>Ga0316207_10000169_pt1 | contig 130440 bp, 104 predicted proteins | sample 6weekpyrite_MG_FD_204943 | JGI IMG/M metagenome (GOLD analysis project Ga0316207, IMG submission 204943) | Microbial mat bacterial communities from mineral coupon in-situ incubated in ocean water Damariscotta River, Maine, United States -... | ecosystem: Environmental > Aquatic > Marine >...
GTCAGTCACCTGAGAGCGAACACCGTGAGTGACGGGGACGTCCGTGGCACATAAGGCTGCCGCCGACGGAGTGGAATTTGGACATGGACGTCCAAATTCTTTATCGAGTAAGGCGGCACTTACCTTATCTGTCTTCGGATATAAGCCGTACTCGTTACCGGAGATATATGGATTTGAAATAGGAGATATAATTTTAACTTACGGCGGTGTGCAAATATTTTCTTGGCTAGATTTTGCTTCTAAAAGTATAACTCGAAATGATGGCGGGTTTATAACGGTTCAAGTTGATAGACATGGCAATATTGTCGAGTTAAATATTCCTCCGGGTTTATTAAATATAGAATTAGAGCCCGCCTTGTATAAACGTTCATCAAGAAACCAGGATGCTTAATAGTAATATTTATAATTGTGCCTCTACAGAAAAACCCATGGGTTGATTCAGGCTCAGGACGTTTCCCCATGGTAGGAATAACGCTATTTCAAGTGTTTTGTACTGCCTAAGCACATAGGCTTTTCAGTTGACCAAATTGACTTTAGTGTCAACAGTACCTGATGAAAAGCGGTTTTGGCTTTAAACCAATTCACATCAGTGGCTGATGAATACCTAAGATTTTAACAACTGAATGCAAAAACTGTTTGGCCTATTTATGGCACCCAAATATATTGACCATCCCCAAAGTCAAGATTGTAGCTGGGATTACCATTCTCATCGAGTGTTGGTTTGATTACGATGGGTATAATCTCGTTGGCAACAGTAACGGTAATTTGCAATGAGTGGTCGTCAAGTTGGGTCCACTCGCCTGCTAGTTGAAGTGAAGTGATATTCCCATTTTCGTCTATTCTTGATAATGGACCTGAAGTGAAGAGAATATCTAATATCGTAGTACCAGAGATGCTGTCATCGTTAACCGATTCAAATTGAATCACAACGTAATCACCTTCACTGTTCGACAATTGAAGCGTATTCCCACCAAGACCAACCGAATTATTAATAGGCTCAATATTCGAGAAACCACCATTCCCTAATAGCTCGTCAAAGCTTAATCGATTATCGTAATTTGCATCGTCTGCTGACAGATAACCGGGATTGTTAATAAATTTTTGTTTTAGATCGTAAAGGTCCACTTTGGGATTTTTCAAGTTTTGCAGATAGGTGGCATCTGTACTTAAAAACACAGCATTAGAAATGACATTTGGTAGAGCCACTCCCGCTATAAGCTTAGTTAGAATATCTATTGCTTTTAATCGTGATTTTGCATCATCTGATATGTCATAGTTTGCGATATCTCCGTTAAGTGTCGTATATAATCCTGACGCTACCAACGGATTAGAGAACAACTGATCGATCGTGTTGGATAAAACAAGACAATTTGCCGCAATTGATGATATATCCGGATCATCAGGTGGCAATAAATATTGTTCTGAGTTGGGTCTATTGTTGTTGTAATCACTAATAAAACTCTTCATAAATATCCAAGCGTTAAGGATGATTGACTCAAGGTGCGTTTGTTCTGATAACAGCGTTTTTAAGCTACGGATTGAAGTTAAGGCATCAGCTATTGCCTGATAAACAAATAGATCGCCATTAACGGGTATATTTTTATGTACACCAAAAAAACCACCGTCTGCTTCCACAGTATTTGGATCAGCAATAAACGTTTGATCCAAGGCGCTATTTAGGATGTTTGAAACAGAGTTTGCCACCGCTTGTAGCTTGGTTGCGAGTTGAATTTGAGTAAGTCTTTGATCGTCCAATAGTGAAACATTAAAATCCAAGTAGTTATAGGAGTACATATCTTGGTCAAAATAAGAATCATTAACGGTAAAGTTAGCGTTTTGTTGCTCTGTTAAAATTGCTAAGAAACTACTAATGGGATCTATTAAGTGAAATTGATCGAGTGTATTGGAGTTGGCTGCTACCTTTGCGGATATTGTGTTATCAAATGCTTCAACTGTCAGTATGTTGTAACCATGGAAAACTTTAACGACTGCATTATTAACATCAGATGGGAATTTTAAACAATGGTGGCGCTCTGATTCGTGGGGATCGAAATCACAATAATTAACAGCGGGTTGTAGTTCACCTTTTTTCATGTAAGAAGGTGAATAGGAAAAGTATCCACGGGAATCAGTTAGTGCGCTAAACTCTGATTCATCCAGGATGTCATTCATGTTTTCATCAATAAAAACTTTGGCAAACGAAATTCTCCCACCTGCGATCGCTAGTCCACTAACAAATTGTTCTGATGAAAATTTTAGTTCGATTTTTTCAGTTAATGACAAATTATTAATATCTGTTACTGAAGAATCAACTGTTATCAAGTACGATGTGCCAGCAACCAATTTATTTTCAGGTTTTATAATGGCAGTTTTTTCTGAATGATTATAGCTGACCATACTAGGTACTATTTCGTCATTTTCACTGATTAATCTTAATGAGTCACTAGAAATACTTTTTTTACTCATGTCGGCATCAAAAGTTATGAGGATTTCCTGCATGGATGTGCTGACGTTGTCTTCCAAGTGTGAGGGTGATGTTGATATTATTTTAGGTCTGTTAGATAACTTTGGTTTATTTGGGTCATATACGTAACCATTGGTTATAATGGAATATTGACTTTCCTGTGTGCCCACTACGGTAACTAAGCGGTAGAAATAATCCTGGTTACTTTCAATATCCACATCCTCAAATGGAGAGGAAACATTTTGGGTTATTTTCGCAGTACTTTTATCAAAGGAATCGCCGATGTTTCTATACAGGGTATAGCTCTCTGCTTCTTGCGTAGCATCCCAAGTCAAAATTAATGTGCTGTCCTTTGAAATGTTTGTTTTTACATTAATTGGTGTTAATGGCTGAGCAGAAAAATTAATAGATTTTGAAGATAATATATTGTCATCATCAAAACTGAGAATCAATTTTGCAAAGTATTTGGGAGTTCCATTTTCGGCAGAAATTAAATAGGGCGGTGTTATAGAGTCAATTAGAGTGGTTTGAGAATCTGGAAATTCGTTTGAAGACGATATTAATAGTGCATAAGAAGCGGAATTGTTGTCCGCTTTCCAATTAATTTGTTGTTGATTATTCTCATTGAATTCAAGTTTGAGTTGGGGAATAGATGATGATTGATCGTCGTTTGATGAGTTAGTGAAAAGATTGCATGCTTGAAGTGTCGCTAAAAGGTATAGACAAAAACATATTTTAATTAGATTCATTTGTTAAATTGTCCAAAATTTATAACCGAAATCTTAGTGGCTGATTTTTAGTGCAATAGAGTAATCGATCTTTCGTGGACCGCGTATCACTTTACTGATTTATGATTGTCGCTTGGCGTTAGTATAAATGATATCGTGCGGTTTTTCGTCATTTTATTTGTTCTGCGACTTATGATAAATTTACGGCTAATTTCCGCTGTAAGCATCTGATATTTATTCTGAATAATGTTTAATAATTAATTGGAAGTATAACAATGAAAAAAATAGTTATAACAATAACAATGTTTTACTGCATAACAGTCATCCTAACGGCTTGCGGAGGTAGTAGCGACGAAGCGCGAGAAGATCTTCAAAAATTAGCAAATAGTGTCGATTCGCTTTCAATATCTACTGGAGATACGCCAAGTAGTAATTCAAATAATAAAGCGCAGATCGACACGCGTTCAAATCATAATATTGAATTAGATGAATTTAGTGATGAGCGAGGGACATATTCGATCACTAGCGAGTATTTTGCGGCTGATGGTACAACGCCAATTACTCAAGAAGAATCCATGGATCTCAATGATTATGTTGTTCGTCAAAAACAAAAATTTCGTACGAATCAATATGAAAGTAATTTTTCTGCGGTCTATGAGTACAGCAATGTCGATGGGCTTGGCTTTCCGGACATGATTGCTAATGGTAGTGCGACAATCGACTATTATAATGATGACTTATTACTTTCTGCGGATTCGGTTTATTTAAAACTGCAATATGAAGGTGAAATTCACATCCGCTATGAAATGTCTTTTTTTAATAAACAGTATAGTTTTGTTCTTGAAGTTAAAGAAGTTTTTCAGGATTATGTGGCGTCTACCGAAAATGCACAGAATACAGCAGTGGAGATGATATCAGCGGAGATCTTCAATGCAAATGGGCAGCATGTTGGTTATTTTATTTTGAATCATGATGACAGTGTTGTCATTAAGGATGCAGGTGGAAACGTTATCCAAGCTGCAGGTTAGCCTATCAAGATTTCATTGTGCTAAGTGAACACGCTGATTTTATGATATTGCAGCGCAGCAATTAAATTCATAACGCACATTTAATGCCTTTTTTGTAATCAGTCCAGGCCTTGTTCAATTTCATACGTGAACATTTAATTGCGGCAGTAATTAATCCACTCATTGTGTCCCTAGTAAAATATAAAAAGATCATGTTCCTCGGTGATCTTCGTTTAGCATTATCCCACATTAGCAGCAAAGTTCATTTATCCTATTAGATCAATAGGATTGGTGGAATATCATTTTAAAATGACACACAAATCACAGCTAATCCGGTGTAATATTATGGTATGACGTGGTTTATAAAATAGCCAAATAAAGGTAAACTGCGACGTTTACATCGTTTCACTGTAATAGCATCATAATAGGTCAATAGTTGTACAGGTTCGGGTGGGAAGTATATCCCCAGACCAAAGACAATAAATCTAGACGTAAATGAGGAAGGAAAATGCATCTTTTAAAAGCTTATCTGTTAATTGCAATGGTCTCGCTAGTGTTGGCAGCTTGTGGGAGTGGTGGGGTAAATACCACAAAAGATGCAGCAACGTTTTGTGCTGAGAACCAACTTTTAAACTCTCTGGGTAGATGTACCGCAGCAGTTGCTGTGGATGTCGATGGTGATGGCACTAATGACGGGCTGGATTTCAATGGCGATAATGTTCCAGACCTGCTGTTTTCCGCGAAAACTTCTGCTGATTCCAATATTACTCCAATTGACATTAATAGTGACGGTGTCAATGACTATTTCTTGGTTGAAACGGATAACAAGATTGCGTTGTATGACAACGAAACGGGTTCAGGTGAAAATATTTTTGTCGTGATCAATGAAGACGGACGGCTAGCAGGTGTCGATGCGAATCGAGATGGTCAAGTAGATGAAGCCAGTGATGTTGTGGCAAGCGTTATCGCTGATGAAGCAGCTCCAACACTCTCAGCTGATGTCACAGAAGGATTTTATCCTTCAAAGCAAACCGTCAAACTTACTTGTTTAGATGATATTGCCTGTGGAGCAATTGTTTTTACCACTGATGGCTCTGTTCCCAGTTTTTCTGCTTCCGTGTCTGGTCAAAAAACCATTGTGCTTGGAGCTTCTGCGGAATTAGTGCTTGGCACGGATGCAAATGGGGAACATACCGTAAAATTTCTCGCAAGAGATTTAAAAGGAAACCTAAGTACTGAAAATAGTTTGAAAATTACGATTGATGTTGATAAACCCAATGTTGCGATAACTACAGATGGTGGTTCTTTCATAGAACCAAAAGTTGTGAAAGTAACGTGTACTGACAATGTCGCTTGTGCCTCAATTGCTTTTACCACCGATGACACCACACCGAATTTTGATAATCCTGCGCATGTGACTGAAGGCGCGGAAGTTGATGTAACTATTGGCGAAGCGGGTTTCGCGAATTATGTATTAAAATTTCAGAGTAAAGATTCCGCCGGCAATCTATCCACACTTAAGACCTCCAATTTTTTAATTGATGGAGAATTGCCAGAGTCAACTCTGACACCGAGCAATGGATTTTTAAAAGCCAGTAAACTCGTGAATATTGCCTGTGCTGACAATATTGCCTGTGCACAGATTGCGTATACAACAGATGGTAACGTCCCAGATTTTAACAATCCAGGAAATGTTGTTGTTGGTGCCACTGCACAAGTGAGTTTTGCGACAGTGTCAAACGGAATATATGTTTTAAATTATATGAGCCGAGATTCTGCAGGCAATACCGAGGCAATGAAAACTGCTGAATTTACAGTTGATGATCAAGCTCCCATTACATCGGTGGATTTGTTGTCGGGCTCATTTTTAACGACGAAAGAAATTAATGTCGCTTGTTCTGATAATATTGAAAATGGCTGTGAAAAAATTGCCTACTCATTAAAACTTGCCAACACTGAAGGTGACGATACTCCCAATTTTGACAGTCCGCTATTTACCTTAGGTGGTGAGGGCGGAATAGTTAAACTTGGAGAATTAGGTGCTGGTGTTTATGAATTTAAATACCGCGCCCGTGATTTGGCCGGCAACTTAGAAGACATTAAATCTGCCGAATATACCATTGACCTGGCTCCGCCTGTATCCTCACTCAATCGACAAGGACGATTATTTACGACGGCTCAGGAAGTTACCTTGAGTTGTCTTGATGATGTGAAGTGTGAAGGTATTGTTTACAATATTAATAAAGCCTTCGAACCAAAATTTGATAACTCTGGAGAGTCAATTGAAGTGGTTGGAGATAGCACAACGTTTACCTTAGGAGATAACGGTGCGGGTAACTACACCGTAAAATTTCGCTCAAGAGATAGTGCTGGGCGTATAGAAGCATACAATGCCGAAACAAATAGCATTACATTGACCATTGATAATGTAGCACCAATCACTGTCGCAACTTCTTTAGAAGATGTGTTGTTAGTAGATAACTCATCATTTAATAAATCTCTCGATGTGAAACTGAATTGCACGGACAGTAATGCATCTTGTCAGAAAATTAGTTATTCCATCGGCGTTAGCCTCAAAGGCGGCGGAATTATCAATCCCATCATAAAAGAAGTCGCGACATTTGATAATGCGTTTCTAAAAATTGGTGATTTGGGGTCTGGCGATTATACATTTAAATACTGGTCGACAGATGAGTTGGGTAATATCGAAGCCCAAAACACGCTGAACTTTGTGTTCGATACGGAACCACCAGTTTCAACCTCAAATATTACAAAACAATATTATAAAAACGTGCCGGCTGTTCAATTAAGTTGTACGGATGATAACAGTTGCAACGGTATGACATACAGTATTGGAGTCGATAGTGAACCAGCCGAACCCTCATTTGAGGCTGTTCTTTTAAACGATAATCCAGGTAATATCGTTTTTAATTCTGCGATCCCAGGTATTTACACTATTAAATATAAAGCAAGAGATGCTGCAGATAATATTGAAGCGGTTAATACAGAGGTGATTGTTGTTGATCAGCAAGCGCCAACAACGACGATCTTTCCTACCGTGACTACGCAATCTGGCTCTTTCACAGCAACACTTCAATGTGCTGATAATAATGAAAATGCTTGCGCACAAATTGCGTATACCACAGATGCCTCGGTACCTTCGTTTATTGGTGGCACTAGCACTGTTGTTGCGGGTGCTTTAGCAGAGATAATAATACCCGCTAACGATACAACCACAGTTAATTATATTTCTAAAGACATTGCCGGAAATGAAGAAATTGGATTGGGAAATACAATTACTTACAACACCACTTGTTCTGTTGTAGATGTCTCAAATGTTCCTGGTATGTTAGAAGTCACAAGAAACTTGTCAGATAGTGTTGCAAATACATTTACACTTGATGCGAGTCAAGCGACGGTTGAAAACAGCCCTCTTTTTAAATGGTCACAAGTGGCATCAGGGGATGAACCAATTATTTTGCCAACAGATGCAAACACGGTCACCACAACGCTTAAAATTCCAAATCGAGTTACAACGTTAAAATTTGTATTAGAAGTGAAAAACTCTGTGGATAACTGTGTTGCCAACAAAACAGTAGTTGTCCATGTAATGGAAGATCCGGTGAACGCGCTTTTTGTTGATGGAGGCGTTGAAGTAACGGGCGATGGTACACGTAATTCTCCCTTTAAAACGATTTCAGAAGCGGTAAATGACGGTAATAATAAAGATATCTATGTGGTAACCATCAGAAACGAATCTAACCTAGTTGTTTCTTATAATGAAAAAGCTAGTGCCTTAGTTATGCCTACAGGAGTCAGTCTGTATGGCGGATTTGATGATAATTGGATTAGAGATGTTATTAACAATAAGACAAGAGTTGATACACACTATGATTCCATACAATACACTAATGTCGATACAGACACCTGGTTCAGTGGATTCAATATTAAATCGATAAATGCCACTAGTAATACAGATGCCAGAGGATTATGGGTTAACGGTGGCACGGCAACTTTTTATTTATTGAACAATGATATAACGAGTGGAGATGCTCATAGTACGGCAGTATTCGGGCCCGGAGATAGTGTGGCCGTTCATACTGATAATTTAAATGAATTGGTTATGTTGGATAATGAAATTCAATCTGGAAGTGCTACACCCGGTGGAACCAATGGTGTTCGTCCAGATCAACCAGGCACGCCAGCTAAAGGTGGAGATGCGGGTAATCCTCAAATTTATTCTCCAGGCGATGGAAGTGATAATGGTGGAGATGGGGGTCGCGGTAGCTATTGGACCGGATCGTCGGTTGTAGGAGCGTTAGTAGGGCAAGGCTCTAAAACACCAAGTCCTTGCAATACAGCCCCAGGTCAAGATGGTTCCAAATCAACAATTGTTGGGAGTCATGGTGCTGGCGGTGAAGGCATTTTTACTGTTTTGAAAAATGATTCAGGTGGTATTGTGCAAAAACCTGGTGCTAGTAGTGGGTCAGGTGGACAAGGCTGTGGTGGTGGTGGTGGAACTGGCGGCGCACTCTATTTTTTCAATTCCGGCGGTGGCGGCGGTGGTGGTGGCGCAGGTGGTACCGGCGGTACCGGTGGAGCCTATGGTGATGGTGGTGGCGCCTCTATTGGTGTGTTTATTTACAATGTAAGCAATGTTAGTTTGGCCAACAATATTATTAATTCCGGTGCTGGAGGAAATGGAGGTACGGGAACCGTCGGTGGTTTTGGTGGTAATGGTAGTGCGGGTGGCTTAGGAGTACCTGGTGTATATGCTGTCCGTTTTGGTGGGACCAATGGCGGAAAAGGTGGCAGCGGCGCCGCTGGCGGAGATGGCGGTAGCGGTGGTGGTGGTGCATCTGTGGGTTTAGTATTGTCAACAGGCATAAGCGAACTTTCGATTTTTAATAACGAAATCCAAGCTGGGGAAGGCGGTTTAGCTGGCGGTACACGTAAAGGAACTGCAGCAGAAGGTGGTTATAGCTTCGCGATTTTTAGTGAAGAGAATCACATTATTGATGAAGAGTCGAATGAATTGATCGGTGGTACAGCTGGCGATGGTAAAGCTGAACACTCAGGTTCCATTTATTATCCCTAAGTTGTTATCAAGTCTTTAAAAAAGCGTTACCAATAAACATTGGTAACGCTTTTACGTATCCCTAGAAATATTCTACTAACTTTGAGACGCGGTTATATTGTTATGGATGAATCCGAGTTAATGCGCCATGCCGGGTGAGTGTCACCGCATCATCGGTTTTTTGGGTTTGTCCCGCATTTGAGCTCTGTGTAAAAAATTCCCAACGATTGCCGTTGTGTACGCCGAAAAAAGATAAATCTATTCGTCCGGCATCAATTCCATAATCAGCTTTCCTTAAAACGTGTTGAGCATTAGGAAGTTGGGCATTGATCATTCCATCCATGACGGGCTGATTGATTTGCATTACCCCAGAAACTTTGTCCTGCTTATTTGCGTGTGCAATTTTAGGATGAGCACCATCACCAATGCCAACAGTGCAACCTGATATAGCTGCTGTAAAACAAAATTTTGCCATCGGTCCTAACTGACAGGTTTGCACCGTGTCTCTTGAATATGCAAGCCAATAGGCAGTTATGGGGTGGCTATTAAATCGATTCCATTTGTCTTCATGGGCAGTGAGATAATAAACACCTTGGGTACTTCCATTGACACCATTACTCGACCAATCACGATTTCTACGATTTGCTTTGTCGATTCCTGCTGCCTTATCACGATTATTTTCATAGGCTGAGCCCTCAACCAAATCCAGTTTTATTGGGACATTGGTTGAAGTGTTACCACCGTATTGGACAATAACATAATTGTTTGCCATGAAACCCAGTGGGTCTGCCAAGAATGCTTTGTTTGCACCGCCTGCCATTGTTTTCTCCTCTTACTATCGTTTTTGAATAATTAATGCGCATTTTCAAGGTTTGCATTAAGTTAAGTCTGGTGAATCCGTGTGTTCGAAATCATCCCACAACTGCGGATTATTTCAAGAGGAGTTAGATCGCAAATACTGGAGTAAGTATGGAAGTAAGACAATTCAAAGCGATTTCATTGACCGATATTAAATTTTAACGTGTATAGCGCCTTAGAATAGCTAGCCAACGCTGATAACCAATCTTTTTTCGATTTCGACAATAAGGTTTGGGCGGTGAGCAAATCATTGGCTGTACCTAATTTTTCTTGATAACGGACCGTATTAACACGATAGTTTTCTTTTGCGATACCAATTGCCTGTTTTAACACTTTAACCTGGGCTGCAGCTTCTTGAAGGCTAAGCCAGCTGAGTTGAGCTTGTTTTAAAACTTGCTGGCGTTTGTTGTAAAGTTCGATGGATTTCTTCTTTTTGTCCAGTCGCGCAGTACTGATGTTACGATTCGTATTGCCTGCATCCCAAAAGGTCCAGTTTGCCGACAGCGATAGAGACAAATTATTAGAACCATCGACATCGGATGAGAAATTTTCGCTTCGTGAAACTGAACTGGAAAAATTTACATTAGGCATTTTTTTAGATTTTTGGCTTCTAATGCCCAACGAAGAGATTTCCTCATTGATTTTCGCGGTCAGAATGTCAGGGTGCTGGGTCTGGATGGCATCTTGAATTTTTTCCCAAGTCCATTGATGTTCATGCCAAAGAAGCGCACCGTTAAGTTGAATGTTTTTGTCTAATTCAAAATTGAGTAATATATTTAGCGCTGATTGTGCTCGTAAGATACGATTGTTTGCGGCGATTAATTGTGTTTCGCCTTGAGCTATGCTTACGTCAGCTTGCAGGGCATCATTTTTCCAGACGTCACCTTCCGAATAGAGAATCTTGGATATGCGAGCTTGTTCTTGTAATTGTGTTAGCGATTTTTCATCTTCTTCCCTCAGGGCAATGGCTTGAAGCAAATCGATATAGGCGAGTTCAACATCCTTTCGTAAGGATTGTTTTTTTCTTTCCATGGCGATTTGAGATTTTTGTAGGTTGAGCTGAGCAATGGTTTGCTGGATACCGATTGATCCACCCTGGTAAATCGCTTGACTTAAACTAATTGCTGCAGAGCCAGTTTGATCCCATGCAGTGTTTGTAGTACTACCGCTTAAACTCAAGGAAGGCCAGCGGCGTTTATCAGCGGTTTCTTTTGAGAGTAATTGTTGATTAACATTTTCCTGTTCAATCTCTAGATTGGGGTTTTGCTGATAAGCCGTTGAAATCAATTCATCGAGCGTTAAACCTTGCGCATAAAGCGTTGCACAAGAAAATATCGATGCGGCAGTAAAAATGAATTGGCGAATCATGAGAAAATTTAGGGTTCTTGAAAACTGGTTTCAATCGTGCGTATAACAGGGTAGAGGAAATAAGTAATAATTCGCCGTTTACCGACTCTTACATCACCATTTAATTGCATACCCGGAACCAGATTAAAATCTGGTGGCAGTTTGACTAGATTATTGGAAACTATATCCGCTCTCGCACGATAGAATGTTCCCTGTTCGCCAGTAATGGATTTATCAACCGTGTCTTCCGATACGAAGGTAATTTTACCTGTTAAGTCCCCATGTTTTTGATACGGTAGGGCACTCAGTTTTAGGGATACTTCATTGCCTAAGGAGAGGTTTCCGATGTTTTTAGGATCAATATCCATTTCCACAGTTAATGGCACGTTAGTTGGCACCAGTGTGGTTACCACTTGCCCTACGCCAACAATGGCGCCAACAAACATGCCTTCTGTTTCTAACACAACCCCATCAACGGGTGAGATTATTTCACTACTCACGCGTTGATGCTCAATTTTAACTAAATCTTCTGCCTCAGACTCCATTTGCTGTAATGATGCAAAAAGTTCGTCATTTATTTTTTGAATTCGACCAGACTGGTAAGTTTTACTTTCCATGAGTTTTGCTTCGTAATTGCTTTTAGCAACATCTACGGCCTCGAAGGATTTGTTTAACTCAGCTTTGGATTTGTCAACATTAAACTGAGCTTCATTTAGTGCGGTTTCTGAAACAATACCTTCAGATACCAGGCGTTTTTGTTTGTTGTAAGCATGTTCAACTTCCTGAAGTTTTATCTTGCTAATGTTGATATTGCTTTGCGCGGTTTTGAGTGCAGATTTTGATTTATGCAATTCTAATTCAAAGGTTTTTAACTTTGCATTATGTTCTTCCCAACGCAAACGATACACTTCCTGTTCGGATTTGCTGGATAATTGACTCGCTGCTTTCAGCGGTGCGTTGGTAATTTCTAATTGTAGACGCTGAATCTTAGCGTCTAAGTGATCGTTACGTTTTTTAAGCTTGTTGTAGTCGGCTTCTACAATTGTATTATCAACGGTGGCGAGAACATCTCCTTTTTTAACTTCCTGCCCTGGCGTGACAAGGACGGATTTCACCATACCGCCGGATCCAGCTTGTACAGTAATTTTTGGTACCGTTGTTGTAAGTTTGCCGGGTACGGATAAGGTTGTATCAATGATTGACAATACTGACCAGCCGAGAAATACACAAAACATTAGCGCGATAGTTAAAAAAGTTTTGAATATAACCGGTGGCATACGCGTTTTGATGAAAGCTTCACTGGGTTCCTGGAATTCATCAATCACATACTGATTATCCTTGGATTTTGCCAACAGTTTTGAGCGGTCTGTTTGCTCAGTTTCTGAAGTATCATCAGTTTTGTTGGTATCCGGCGCATCAAATACGCTCACTTCCAGCGCTTGGTTTGATGAACGGACATAAGCAGATAAACGTCGCATCATGTCCAACGCAACATCGGGGGATCGTGTGAAATAAGATTTTAATGCTGCCTCATCTATTTCTTTAACCAAGGCGTCATCTTTGGCTCGAGCAGAAGCACTGCGTTCACCGCTATCAATAATGGCCATTTCGCCAAAGAGTGCACCCTCAGTAATTTCACTTAATATTTTAAATTCACCGTTTATCAGTTTGCAGATTTCTATGGTACCGGAAACAACGACATAACCAAACTCGCTTTTATCTCCTTCTTTAAAGATAAACTCACCTGGTGTTAATCGATATTCGTTTAAACGCCTGTCGTCACTAACACGACGGTCAGCTTGGCGCTGATCAACATTGTTCCGTGCTAATTTATTCTTGTTTTGCGTATGTGTTGTTGTAGTTTTGGGCTGCGAATTATCAGAATTTGCTGTCGGATTATTTGCAACGGTACGTAGTCCACTTGGTTGTGAGGTCTGAAGATTTTCGTTTTCGGATTGTGGTCCGGCAGGATTTTTTGCTGTAACTGTTCCTCGACTCTGAGCATGAGTACTACTCTGATTTGATGGTATTTGGGGGCTTTCTGGTTCCTGTGTTGGTTTTTTACTTTGGTCAGGTTGCTTTAATTGATCATTCGTTCTCGTTTGGGATGAACCAGTTTGTTGTTGAGCTTGTGTTGGCGTTTTTTTGGGAGCTTCTGTCGTCGCCTGGGTGGCGGGTGTGACTTTTGTTTGAGTAAAGGCTCGCTTAGCTTGGGAAGAAAAAGGATTAACCCGTGGTTGTTTTGGTTTTGATGAAAAAGGATTAGCCCGTACTTGGTTTGGCTTTGAGTCAGGTTTGGGGTTATTGTTATCCATTGACTACTTTCCCCGTATTAGCATGTGAAAAATTGCCTCTTAAATTTCTCTCTTTGTTCCAGAGGTCAGCATACACACCGTTTAATTTTAACAACTCTTCATGCGTTCCTTGTTCCGCCATCTCGCCTTTGGCGTTTAGTACCAGAATTCTGTCACAATCAAGTACCTGTGATAACTCATGGGTTACGATCAACATTGTTCTACCCTGGTTGATTTTGGGCATATTTTTCATAATGCTTAATTCATCTTCCAAACTCATTCCCGAGAGGACTTCATCCATCATCAATATTTTTGGGTTTCGGATGAGGCCCCGAGCAAAGGCAACTTTTTGTTTCATACCCGTGGAAAGGTTGGTGCCGCCTTCTTCAATAAAGGTATTAAATCCATCTTGAAGTTCTGCCATATTGTCGTTGAGGCCAACCATTTCATTTACCCATTCCAGCCTTTCAGTTGGCGCATTTGGCATAGCATGCAAAATATTGTCGGTAATAGACCCTTTAAAGAAAGTGTTTTGAGAGGTCACAATTGAAATGTTTAATCGTAAATGAGATAAGTCGAGAGCACTCATCTCATGTCCATCGATTATAATTTTTCCACTTTGGGGTTTAATAATACCCTGAATTAATCGCATAATTGTGGTTTTACCTGAGCCAGATGGTCCTACCAATCCAACTTTTTCTCGGGCTTTAACATCAAAGCTGACGTTTGATACCACATCATCACTGTCTTTATAACCAAAGCTTACATTTTCAAATTTTACACCGCCGTGGATAGGAGGTGTCGTTCCACGTCGTAATGTTTCACCGCGAAGGTTGAGTAAATTAGATAAGGCACTCATGGCGGTGTTAAATTTTTGGAACTCGGTAGACATGGATACCAATTGGACTAAGGGGCCAGTGACTTTACCCGCGAGCATGTTAACGCCAATCAAGACACCAGCACTTAATGTACCGCCAAATACCAACAACACGCCGACAAATATCACGGCCACAGTCATTAAGTGCTGTAAAGTCGCACTAATTTGTGATGACCGTGCATCAAGTTTTCCCAGCTCTAGACTGGCAAGGGTATGGTTAGTGGCGTATTCATCCCAATTTTTACGGAGTGATGGTTCGAGGGTTAGCGACTTTACGGTGTCAATGCCCGATACAGTATTCATCATGACAGATTGTTTTTGTTCTTCAAATCCGCTCACCAATTTTTGCATTTCTTTTTGGCGTTTGGCTGCAAAGATATTGTTTATGCCAATTAATATGGAAAAGGCCATAACTATACCGAACAATGTTGGACTGAATAAAATGAGAATAGGTACAAAAATTAGTAATCCAGTGGCATCCAGTACGGTGCCAAAAATCTTGTTGATGAGAAAATGGCGTATGGTAGTAACCTGTTGCAGCGTTTTGATAACGCTTGATGTTGAGTTTTTGTGAAAGTAATCCAACGGTTGATCAAGCACATTGGAAAAAGTTTTTTGATTTAATTTTACTTCGAGCTTACTCGTGAAGAAAAGGGCAATGTATTTTTTAATGTAACCGAAAACGCCCGAAAAAATATGTGCTACCAGGACGCCTGCAGCAATGACATATAATGTGGACATGGCTTCGTAATTGACGACCTTATCCAATACAATCATGATGTATATGATGGGTAGAAAACCGAATATATGCAATAGTGCTGCTACGAAGGTGAGTTGTAGAAACAACATCTTGTTAGCGAACATTTCCTGGAAAATCCAGTTTTTTGAAAAGGGTTGTTCTTGATCAAGAATGCCATAGTGGCTTTTGAGTAAAATTAGGTCGCCATTCCAGGCACTAAGAAATTTGGTTTTTGAAATTTCTTCTAATTTTGGGTTTACTGTTAATGGATCTAATACAAAAACAGAATCTTCGATGGGAGTTTCATTCTCGTCTTTCGCGTCGATTTTACATTTGGCTAAAACGACATATCGGCCATTGTTTAAAATAGCAATTACGGGAAATGCAGCACCGAGATTAGCGATATTATTCCAATCGCCATTGATAACCTTGGCTTTTAGGCTATTTTTATTAGCAATTTTTAATAAGAGTCTGGAGTCAACTTCTGTTTCTTCGCTTAGCGCATTTTCATGCATTAAACGATCAGCACTGAGGTTAACACCATGTTGTCCAGCAGCTAATACTAAACTTTTAATTGCGGAATTCATTGTTTGTTGTTTTCAGTTTGTGCAACTCAAGATCAATACTTTCCTAAGACCGAGTTACATCATTATTTTTTTAAATAATCACACTGCACAAGCAACAGATTGTGCAGTGTGAGTCCCTGTTTTGTTTAGACTAAATCACCATGATCATCAGCAGCTGATCCTGGGTCTTGGAAATCACCAGGAGGGGGTGCATCGAGGTCATGTTCACCACCGGGCGGTGGCTCAACACCCGCGGCGAGTTGATCAGCAGCTTCACCCATACCCATATCATCCATGGGTGGCGCATCGGTAAATTCTTCTGGTGGTGCAAAGGGATCCATTGCACCGGCAGGATCAGATTCCGCCGTTCCATTCATTGCTATGCCTAGATCTGGTTCGCCACCTTGCATTGGTTCACCTGATCCCCATGCATCACCGGCAGGCGGTGGAGGTACATCACCAGCCATATGGGGCTCGGTTCCCGGTGGTGGCATATCGCCTTGCATTTGTGGCTCCATCCCAGGAGGTGGTGGTTGATCACCAGCAAATTGCATGTCAGCTTCCATATGCGGTTCAGTTATAGGTGGTGGAACATCGCCTTGCATTTGTGGTTCCATACCAGGAGGTGGTGGTTGATCACCAGCAAATTGCATATCAGCTTCCATATGAGGTTCAGTACCTGGAGGTGGTGGTTGATCAGCGCCAAAATGCATATCACCATCCATATGTGGTTCTGTTCCCGGAGGCGGTGGCTGGTCAGCTGAAAAATGCATGTCGCCTTCCATATGTGGCTCGGTGCCAGGAGGTGGTGGCTGGTCAGCGGCAAAATGCATGTCACCGTCTGTAGGTGGCGGCATGTGTTCACCCTCTCCATGATCCATAGTATTGACAAATCCTGCGACGTCATCGGGTGTCGCCGTTCCACCATATTCTTGAATCATATCTGCCGCTTTAGCCGCTTGTTCAGGGCTAATGCCTTCAGGACCAATATCGCCCATGGCTTCTCCAACTGATTGGACTTGATCTGGCGAAATGCCAAATTGGTCTGCCGCCATTTGGTTCATGGAAGCGTCGTCAGGGCCGGGTCCAAATTCTTCACCTGGAGGTGGTATGTCACCGTGCATATGTGAATCATGTCCCTGATCCATAGTATTAACGAATCCTGCAACGTCATCTGGCGTTGCTGTTCCACCAAATTCTTTTATCATATCTGCTGCTTGCGTTGCTTGTTCGGGACTTATACCTTCAGGACCAATGTCTCCCATAGCTTCGCCAATGGATTGTGCCTGATCCGGTGAAATACCAAATTGATCTGCTGCCATTTGGTTCACGGAAGCATCATCAGGCCCAGGTCCAAACTCTTCACCTGGAGGTGGCATATTTCCTTCCATGTGAGGTTCCGTGCCAGGAGGTGGTGGTTGATCACCTGCGAATTGCATTCCTTCATCCATGTGTGGAGGTACATCACCTTCTGGATAAGGTGGGGGTGCATCTCCCGCGGCATACATTTCATCATTAGCAGGTGGCATGTTGCCGTCTGGTTGTGGCGGCATACCGCCTTCTGAGTATGGGATGTTTTCAGCGGGATCTGACATGGGTGTGACTCCTTTTCCGTAATGCTAAAATGGTTGAAAACGACTACTCAGATTTTTAAAGACTTACCATCAAGCGGATAAGTCTGAGTAGCTTGTTGTGATATACATTAACGTCTCGTGTTTATGCGGCTTTAGATGGGAAATCATGGCTGATAATGAAGGGAAATGTGGAAGGATATTGTTGCTTAGAATTGTTATTCGTCTAAAGGATTTGATAGTTGTCTGTTTCGATTGTGATGTCTGGCTGAGTTAGATTGTGTATGACCTGATTTCCAACCCGAAAAGAGATAAAAGGTGATTAATATAGTCGAAAACGGTCTGAAAAAATGTGAATAGCGTCATAAATTAAATTACTTGCGTCTTAACAAAACTCAGCATGGAGCTGATTTATTTCTCTCAGATCACTATTTCAAAGACACAATGGCCATCCCTGGCGTTTGATGCTAACTATCCATGCTAGCAACATTATGAAATAGCGATCTGAGACAAATAAATCGATGGTTTCTCATGATTGCTGAGTTTTGTTAAGAGGCATGTTAAATTATCTAAGAAAATGTGTATCCAGCTATTTGGCATGTTATCTACCTGGAAATATTTGTTTTATGTTTTCATTAAACAGGAATAAGCATCGTTTATCGTTTGAATTTTTACGGTGTCACCTCCTTTGTCTGGATGGTGAATCTTGACCAAACGGTGGTAGCAGGTTTTTATCTCGTGGTCATTGACCGGGTCAGATAGACCCAATGCCAGTAACGCATTTTTACGTTTGTCATTTCGGATGTAATGAATCCAAAATTGATCAAGCATTTCTTCAACGCCTTGCTCCGACGTATCACTCAGATTATTGAGATCTAAATAATATTCTCGCAGGCAATCGTACTCGCCAATCATTGAATTTGTTTCTTGGCTTTCTAGCCATTGAATATTGAGTGGCGATATGATCAGGCCGCCATTATTTTTTTCCACCAAGTTGTCATTAATTTTGTACAAGGTATGGAAAAGTAAGAAATGTTTTTGAAAAAGCGCAAACGAATTGTGTTCATGATATGGAAGTTGGACAAAGAAATTATTTTCAGATAGGTGTTTTAGAAGGTCGTATTCTTTAAATCCAAGTCTGTGATTAAAGACATACTTCTCCACTTCTTCGGAGAAATCAGTGTAGCTTATTAAAGCTTTAGCATTGTCTTCAGAGGACATGTTCGTTAATGCTCTTCAAAACGAATGGTCTCATTACACTATTCAATTTGTGAGCCGGCAATTTGTGTTCAGTACAAAAAATACCCATCGTTAAATCTGATTGATAAGAAATACAGGTCAAGATTGTCGCCGATTATTCCGAAAATACTCCCAATACTAATACTCATTTGATAACAGAAACTTTCGAACAATAGTTAATCAATAATTATGGCGAATGCATATTCTCAAATACCGACTCCAAGTAATGGCGAGCTGAGTTGTCACAAACTCACTGAAATCGGCGAAAACATTAAAAGAGATGACAATACAGATCAATCATTAGCCGATTTAATTATAAACAATTACAATCTTTTGTCTGAAGTTGAAAAAGCTGATTTTGCTAACAAAGCAAAATCAGAATTTCTAGCCAATATGAGTCATGAAATCCGAACGCCGCTAACTGCCATAATCGGATTTGCGGAAGGTCTGAAAACAAACGAATTTAGTGAAAAACAAAAACAACAGGCTATAGATACGATTATCCGGTCTGGTAATCATCTGTTATCCGTAATTAACGATATTCTGGATCTTTCTAAAGTAGAAGCTGACAAACTGGATGTAGAATTACTTGAGGTTGATCTTTTTATATTGCTTGGGGAAATAGATTCACTTAATGGAATGAAGGCCAGCAGTAAAGGCCTAAATTTTAGTGTGAATTTTCAATTTCCATTACCAAGAATGATAAATACCGATCCTTTGAGGGTAAAGCAAATTCTGATTAATCTTATTGGTAATGCCATTAAATTTACAGAGAAAGGAACAATAGACCTCACAATTGGTATGAGCGAAGATCAGGATGATCTCATCATCTCTGTGAGTGATACAGGCATTGGCATGACACCAGAGCAAACTGAAAACGTATTTAAGCCTTTTCAGCAAGCAGACTTATCGATTACACGAAAATTTGGTGGAACCGGACTTGGATTAGACTTATCAAAAAGACTTACTACTAAGTTGGGTGGTGATATTAAGGTGGAGAGTACAAAAGGCCGGGGAAGTACTTTTACACTTTCAATACCAACAAACCTCAAATCGAAGGATAACTTTGTTAATAACATTCCTGAGAATTATGGCCTCGAAGCAGAAATTACTCCGATTGACGATATGAATTTCTCAGGTCATGTGTTGTTAGTGGATGACAACAATGACAACCAGGAACTCATTACATTTTATTTGAATCGCGTGGGTTTAACAGTTGATAATGCATTTAACGGAATTGAAGCCATAGAAAAGCTAGCCGGAGATAATTTTGATTTTGTTTTGATGGATGTCCAAATGCCTGTAATGAATGGGGATGATGCAACAAAGCAATTACGGGCACAAGGAATGACCTTACCTATAATCGCATTAACCGCCAACGCTATGTCGCAAGACATAGATGCCTACATGCAAGCTGGATTTACCGGTTTTTTATCCAAACCAATTGATAGAAAGGAATTTTATTCTACTGTAGCGCGATTTTCAAAACCGGGAGCCAAAGATAGTAAGGCCGCTAACGATTCTCTTGAGCCTATTCGAAGTAATTTACTAAAAAGCGATAAAGAGAGTATGAGAAAACTCGTTGCCAAGTTTGTAAATAAGTTGCCTGAGTACGTTGATGAGCTTGGTTGCGAGTTAGAAACTCAAGATTGGGTAAAACTGAAAGAGTTACTGCATCGCTTTAAGGGTGTGACGGGTAATTATGGATTCCCTGAGTTATTTCAGGTCTCGGCAGATGCGGAGAAAGCAGCAATCGATCAAGATTTTGAATTACTGAAAGCCAAATTCGCAGAGATCGAAATACTTAAAAGCAGAATTATGATTGGTAATAGTTAATTCAACAATATCAATTTTTATATAATTCCAAATTTCGCAAGAGTATCTGTGTCAATAACGTGAACTTCAGGGCCAGTCATGTCTAACTGATAATGATAAAAATTATGGGAAACACCGATTGCATCATAGTAGTCTAAATAAAGTTGTTGCAATTCAAGCAATTTTGGATTTGATTCTAGTTGTTCAGAATACTCTGCTGTTACCCAGGAAGCCAGGCCGATTACACTATTTGATTCAATTTCAAGATTACAGCCTGCGATAAAGGCATGCGTTGCTTCTGCAAGTACCAAACTGGTTTTTGAAATTCTTGTCGTGAGGCAATTTTCTCGAATGACAGTACCCAGCTTAATGGCATGTGGTTTGTGTCGTGAAAAACTCCCTGGTGTATAACCAAACTCTAACGTATGAACTTCAGGGTGCTCGATTAGCATTTTTCGAAAGTCGGATACCGTGCGAGTTGTGAATTTTCCATGCATGATCGCAATACCATTATCTACATAGAATCGGGCAGTATCCAGTTTAATTGGGTCATTAAAATCGAGTGTTAGACGGTATTCAGCTCCCCAGGTTTTCTTGCTGATTGTGCTGAGGTTGAATTGCTCAACTTCTTCGGTTGAAAGAAAATGCATTTTATCGAATGGTGTGTTGGCCATAAACCAATAGAAGTCTTCCGGAATTTCCATTTCAGCTTGATAGTTTAAGTAGGGGGAATGAACGATATCAGTTGTGGGATAATCTACTGCGGTTTTTCCGCCAATAATTTTTCCTTCGCCATCATACTCTGCATATTTCCAAGTATGAATACCGAGTTGACCACCGCTTTCTACAATGCGTTTACAGCCGGCCATAAACAAGTGAACACCGCCTGATGTTATTTTTCCTTTGTAAGGGACAACTGTGGTGATACAGGCTGATCGTAAAATTTTTCCTGCTTTTAAAGTTGCTTCGAAATCCAATGTGCCTAAAACATGCTGCATGACAATTGTGTCAATGTCAGGATACTGAGAAAGTAGATTTTCCATCAATAAAGCAATGCTGGAATCCATAACACCTCGCATAAAAGCGGTATTTTCAATAACGTTGAATGATATGGGTTCTCTGTTTCGAAATTCTGACAATACTCTGTAATTACTTTTGTTAACAACGTTAATGGCATTAATTGCATTGTCATGGATTTTGTCAGAACGCTCGCCACCTCCGCAGGCACCTAATAAAAGGATCAGAATAGCGAATGTAATATTAGTTATACTGATTTTTTTTGTGGGATTTATAGGAAAATGTTCAGCCAGTAAACGTGAGGCGAATTTGGAAAGATGTGTATGGACGAACATACACTGAAAAGTGATAGCAGAAAACATTGTTTTTATTTTTTTAAATTAGTTTGTTTTTATTTTTACTTTATTTTAATAATAATTTTTTGTTATATGAATCTTGGATACTACTGTGAGTTACTGACGGCAAACTGAAAATAACATCTCGAAATATAAGGTAAAACGTAAGATAAAATTAAGAAGATAAGCAACGATAGTGATGTGAATTATTGGCAAACCTGGTCAGGGTATTGTTTCTCTTGATGTATTGTTAATGGATGTTAAACACAGAAATTAGTGATTCGTATTTGGATAGAAAAAATAAATGTAGCGTTAGTTTGCTTTTATTACAAAGAATTACAAGCGAGTGTATGTATTTGCAAGATCGATCAGCAATAGTTAAGTTAAATTGAATATTGTCTATTCTGCTACTATAATTTCATGTATACGTGCACCTGGTCATAGAGTCAGGGATTAAAAAACTACAATAATATAGATGAATAACAGATGGGGAGTCTGATCATGAGCCGCAAATTTTTTATTTTTCGATATTTCTGTTGCGATTGTTTTACACGTTTTAAAGTGTTTTTTGCAGGTATCTTTGCGATTACCTTGGCGGGTTGCGAAAGTACGACGGACATTTCTAATACCGAAAACAGTTTAGAATATAAGGCTTTTACTTCTAAAAACTCTACCATTAAATCTCGTGACGATGATGACGATGATGCGCCACCTGCTGCACCAGGGCCAGCACCTGCTCCCGGGCCTGCTCCTATGCCAGCGCCAGCACCTGTTTGTCCACCTGATGCACCGGCGCCAGCACCCGCTCCCGAACCAGCGCCAGCTCCTATGCCGGCTCCCGCTCCTGGTCCTGCACCGGCTCCCGCACCAGCTCCAGCACCAGCCGCAGCGGCAGTAACGATACTTGATGATGATTGCGGAGCTCCAGAACCAGCGCCTGCTCCCGAGCCAGCACCTGCTCCTGGGCCAGCACCAGCACCTGCTCCTGGGCCAGCACCTGCTCCTGGACCTGCTCCAGCACCAGCGGGAGTTGCAATAACCAATACAGTTAAAAGTAGTGATTAATAGCTGTTTTATTTAACTGCATAATTTACACTGTAAAAAGCCCCAGAAATGGGGCTTTTTTATTGGAAAGAATTAAATTCAAGGTTTTATGAATTGATCAATTAAATTCGGAAGATTGCTTTTCTGTTTAATGTCGTTGATATTGGTCCAGCTCATATCAAGTTCTAAGCGATACGTACCCACAAATTTGTCGTTACACCTCTTGCCCCATTCTTCGGGAGATAACATTGAAAAATACAAGGTTTTATCGGGCTTCTCAAACAGGTGATAGAAATTACCGGGTTTCCGGGAAAAGTGGCATTTTGCACGATGTAGAGATTGGTCATGTTGTGCGTGTTCTAGAATTTCACGCGCTTGGTTTTGTAACTCTTTTATCTGTTCTGCAATGACGCCAAGTTTGCCGTTTACTTGCAGAGAAATTTGATCGTCGGCGTGTGCTATTTCTTTGGCTAGATCCACCAAGTCAAAGCTGGGTGCCAGCCGACTAACAGGGTAGGGAGCAGAACGATCTACTCCCTGGTGGTTGGGACCCTGATAGGTTTTCTTTTCCTTAGGCATGTCATCATTCTTTTTTGTTAAACGATAACATTATGCTCAACGCGAGCAATAAATCAATTTTCAACTGATCTTGCCTTAATAGGATTCCTCCCAGGAAATATAATTTTCCAACTGATGAATCGTATATTTTTGATCGTCGATGATTTCTTTTACGACATCGCCAATTGAAATCATACCTGTCATTTTTTCATCAACCAACACAGGTAAATGGCGAATGCGTTTATCGTTCATTAATACTAGGCACTCTTCGACGTTTTGGTCTGGAAATGTGTGATAGACCTGCCGAGTCATAATTTCTTTAACTTTGGTATCTTTTGATGCACGATTTTTCAATATAATTTTCCTAGCATAATCCCGCTCAGAAATGATGCCAATGAGTTCGCCATCTAACAAGACGGGTAGGGCGCCAATGCCTTTATCTTCCATTACTGCCAAGCATGCGTAAACGGTTTCATCTGGTCCAATTGACCAAATATCCGGGCCTTTGTTTTCGAGAAGTTTACTCACTTTTATCATAATATTTTCTCCTCAAGCTAAGTAGTCATCATTTTGTTAACTAGAAGTTAGACGAAATGTCGAATTTATGGTTCGGTATTTCCAACCTTTTTTATCAAGAACAATGCAATATCGTGCAAAATTTGTGACAGAGAATGGTTTATGTATAATTCAAACATAGTGTTTATTATGCTTATAATTATTCCACTTTATTAAAGGAAATTAATCCGAATGTCTGAAGTAATGATATATAGCACAGGAACCTGCCCGCTGTGTGAGAAGAGTAAAAATTTATTAACAAAATGGGGTATTAGCTACAATGAAAAGCGGGTTGATCTCGATCAATCCGCATTGAAGGAAATGTCCCTGATTAGCAACGGCGCTCGCAGTGTGCCTCAAATTGTGATCAAAGGTAAGTGGGTGGGTGGCTTTAGCGAGCTTACCGAATTAAAAATGGACGGAGATTTGGATGATTTAATGGCTTAGTGGCTAAGCTTTGTAAATTTAGATTAAGGTGGCTAAACCCAGTAACATCGTACTTATACCAATCCAAAACATTACCCAATCTTCGTTTTGGGCACCCTTTTTCATACTGCTTTTGCTGGGTTCATCTGGATTATAGAAAATAGCGAGTGTTGAATGCTCAGGGTATTTAACAAGCAGCGGGTGAGTTTGTCCTGGCATGGCAGCTTCTTCTATCTGCTCTACAGTCTGTTCAAATGCTTGCCCATCTACCTCGTATTTATAATTTATTTGCGGTATTTCTGTGCTTTCCCCGCTGGCAGGCTCGTTATAAGTAATGGTTGCCTCAATCTCATTCCAATCAGATGTTTTTTTTCCGATTATTATTTTTCGACCACACCAAGCCGCTATGGCTAATCCTGCTATGGTAAAGAGCGCTAAAGTGATGGTATACGGTAAATACATGAAACCTCCCGGCAATCAAATCTGCCGGTATTATTTCATATTTTGATGAGAATTAAAGACCTGGTTGTGCACCAAAAGGATTGGTTTGCCAATTGAGTGGTGAAGTGCTGGTAATGGATCGTGAAGCCGCACTTGCGCCTGAGCTGATATTGTCATATTGCTGAAAAGAAAAGACACCTGAGGCGCCAGCGTTCATGCCTCCCATACCGCCACTGACAACACAGCCGGAACAGGATTGGCCGATCCAAATTACTTGAACTTCATCACCCGTTCTCCAGCTGACGGTTCCACCAGGAAGACCACCGCCACCACCCATGCCCATGGGATCGCCAGTAGCAACATTTATTGTACCCGTGGGTGCCGCTGGGCCGCTGGCATTGCTATCACTGGTAATTTCACCATTTGAATTGCCAATATTAGTATCCAGCGTACTTACCATGGCGTTGTTTTGGTTATCATTTGATAAACTGGCGTTAATGTTATCTGGCGTTACGCCAGGAAAAGCCGCTGCATTGCCGTCTGGGCCATAAACGGTGTTGGTTGCTGGCAAGGTTTGTGGGTCACCAACTGGCCCAGTATTTGTGCCGTCGGTGCCAAATGTATCAAAACTTGCGGCTTGAAAGGTATTGGTTGTGGATAGAGCGCGGCCACCAATGGATGCTTTTCGCATACCACCGCCTCCACCACCACCGCCGCCTCCATCGCCTCCACCATCCATCATTCCCATGTCAGATGCGGCAGAAAGCGAAGCAGAACCATTATTTACAAAATCACCCCCAGCGCGTCTTAGTACAAACGTTTGGGTGCCGCCGCCGCTGTTAAAACCTGAGCCAACTACTTTCTCGCGGATACCGTAGCTGTATCCAGTGGCGCCGCCTTGACTGTTCTGATTTTGTAAATAATCAAAATTTTGTTCAAAGTTGATGCCTTGAACATTGTCGATAACAGTTTGGTTTATATCCAGTGCTGCGCCATTGGTGTTTGCCCAACCAAGGTTTAGGATGGTGGTGTAATCCACATTAAAGGCACCGGTTTCACGTATACCAACCTTGGCAGAAACGCCGCCCTGAGTATTGTTACTTGAGCCGTTAATAAAGCTCTCGTAATCTAGTCGACCACCATTATTCGTGCTGCCATCTTGAACCGTAACTTGAATATATTGAGTGCCACTTGCATTAGTAAGAATACGTTGCTCCATTCCAACGCTGGTAACATTAACTTCGCAGGTGAATCCGCTTGGGCAGCCGCCAGAACCAAACGCAACTGGCGGGCCGGCAAAGCTCTGAGTGGGTTGGATCATACAAACCAGACATAACATAATCCCATAGTTATGGCTGAAGATATGTGTAAAACTTAGCTTTAATGGGTAGCAAGTCGTTTTTTTCAAAGAAACCTCATTGCACGAGTAAGCGCGTTTTAAGTGATTGGATAGTCTGAGAAAATTTGTTTGTTAGTAATAAAAACAATAGGTAAGCAGCTAAAGCTAAAGTGCTATTTGAGATGTTATCGTCCGGGGTGGCGATATTGTGAGCAGAATATAAAAAAACGAGATATCTGTCACAAAATGGGAAGCAGTTGAAGAAACTGAAGGAACTTCTGAATCTATGTGTTTGAAACTAGGGAATAGTTTATAATTCTGATTTTTGATTAATGATATAAAACATGCTTATTGTCATCTCCCCCGCAAAAACACTGGATTATGAAACCCAAGCTGTGACTAAAAAGCACAGCACACCAGATTACCTGTCGCACTCGCAACAATTGATAAATCGAGTCAGGCAATATTCAGAGCTGGATATTGCTGAAATAATGAATGTGAGCCTAAAGATTGCTGCGCTGAATTTCGAGCGATTCGAGAAGTGGCACGTGCCCTTCACCGCTAAAAATGCAAAACCAGCGGTGTTAGCTTTTAAAGGTGAGGTTTATACAGGTTTGCAAGCTGAAACATTGTCAGCCGCAGACTTTACCTTTGCACAAAAACATTTGAGAATACTCTCGGGTTTGTATGGTCTTTTAAAACCACTCGATTTAATGCAAGCTTATCGATTAGAAATGGGTAGAAAAATTGAAAACGACCGGGGCAAGAATTTATATGAATTTTGGGGTGATATTATTACAGATGGATTGAATCAGCAGTTGAAAAAAAACCGCTCAGACAAATTAATCAATCTAGCATCCACCGAATATTTCAAATCTGTCAGACCTAAAAAACTCGACGCTGATATTATTACGCCGACATTTAAAGACTATAAAAATGGCGAATATAAAATGTTGGGCGTTTATGCAAAAAGAGCTCGGGGTACATTGAGCCGTTTTATTATTCAAAACAAGTTGAAAGACGTTGAACACATAAAAGACTTTGCAGAAGACGGTTATCAATACAATGCCTCGTTATCGACAAATAATGAATGGGTTTTTACCCGAAAAAAAGGCGATTAGATAAGGATGGAATATAAAACATTAATTTCTACCGATGAACTGCAGGATTGCCTAGAAGAATCAAAATTAGTATTGATTGATTGTCGATTTAATTTGATGAGCCCGAACGATGGTCGAGAGGACTATAAAAAATCACATTTGCCAGGTGCAATTTATGCCCACCTGGATGAGGACTTATCTGCCCCGGTTGTGAAGGGAAAAACAGGCCGCCATCCATTACCAGATCCCGATGTATTGGCAAAACATTTATCTGAATGGGGCATAGATAAAACTAAACAAGTGGTAGCCTATGACCAAATGGCAGGTGCTATAGCGTCACGTCTATGGTGGTTACTTCGTTGGATGGGGCATGAAAATGTTGCTGTGCTAGATGGCGGCTGGCCGAAATGGTGTGAAGAAGGTAGGCCCATATCTGACGAAATCTATCAAGTAAAACGGTCCGTATTCGAAGCTAATATGCAGCCGCAGCTATTGGTAACAGCTGAGGATTTGATGGGAAGTTTGCGGAATCCGAATAAGTGTTTATTGGATGCACGGCCAGCAGACCGGTTTCGCGGCGAAAATGAAGTATTAGATACTAAAGCGGGGCACATACCGGGTGCGAAATCAGCTCCCTTTATGGCTAATCTTGACTCAAATGGTTGTTTTTCTGACGTTAATGTTTTGCGAGAATATTACATAAATTTACAAAACGGTATACCCAATCAAAATACCGTCGTTTATTGTGGCTCCGGTGTCACCGCAGCACATGATATATTAGCAATGGCTCATGCAGGCCTTGGGGATTGCCCGTTATATGTCGGTTCCTGGAGCGACTGGATTACTGATGATAATCGACCCACTGTAAGTGGTGATACACCGTAAATTAACATTTATAAATCGTGTTTTATTCATTAAAATGACCAACGCAAAAATTAATCAAAATCTGGGAAATTTATGTTAATCGAAGTAAATAAAGTGGTATCTTTCCATTACAAATTGACGGATTCAGAACAAGCTATCTTAGAAGATTCGAATCAGGGCAATCCAATGGTGTATTTACATGGACACAAGGGCATGTTGCCTGGTGTTGAAGAAGCCATGGAAGGTAAAAAAGCCGGTGATAAATTTTCTGTGACTTTAGAGCCTGAGAAAGCGTATGGTGAAGTAAGAGAAAATGCCGTTCAGCGAGTTTCCGTTAAGCATGTCATTAATCCTGGCAAGAAAAAAGTGAAATATAAGACCGGGATGATGATTCAGCTTAATACACAAGAAGGGCCGCGAGATGTGGTTGTGGTTAAAGCTGGGCTTAAAACATTGGATGTTGACACGAATCATCCTTTTGCCGGTAAAACACTGGTGTTTGATCTAGAAATTGTAGATGTTCGCGATGCCAGTGCTGAGGAAATTGCTCATGGACATGTGCATGGTGAGGGTGGGCATCAACATTAAGGACACCTCCGAAAATCCACTTAACGCGCGCTGACGGCGTTAAAATCAAATTCATACCCTGATGGGGGCACCGAGAAATGCTCATTTACTACAGTAAACTGCGCTTTTTCATTTGATTTTGCCTTGTCATCATCGCGATAATTGAATTTTCGGAGGTGCCCTTAAGTTAAATTTAGCATTGTAAAGAAGAGTAGAAGAATAAAATGAATAATTTAGTTACAGTTTTACGCTTAGCGGCAATTGTTGAGGGTTTGTCGCTATTAGTTTTATTGTTTATTGCTATGCCGTTAAAATATTATTATGGCAACACAGAAATTGTGCCTGTGGTTGGTATGACTCACGGTATATTATTTTTGGTGTTTTTAGCGTTATCTTCGTTTGTTAGTCAACGTAAAGCATGGTCTGATGGTTTTTGGGCTTTGGTCGTCATTTCTTCCATGGTTCCTTTTGCCACATTTGTCATGGATCGAAAACTAAAAACCTTAAGTTAATCCTAGCATTTCAAGATAGTTCGGTAAAAAATCGTTTTCCTGTCTTATTTGCAGTATCTAATGCTTTTTTACTCGAAAAAAATTGAAGCATAAGGATTAATTCAAGACACAGTTTTCCTCGAAAGTGTGGTTTTTCATTTGTAATTTTTTTCGAATACCTCCCTGCCCATAGACTCAATTTGTTTGTTAATCATTAGCTCCATGGTTTCCATCAGGGGCTGATATTTGTCAGGTTTTTTTTCCAAAAAAGATAAAACATGAATAATCGTTTCCAGGGTGGAAAGTGCATTGGGGTTGGGTGCTTTACGGATTTTGTAACAGGAAGGTTGAGTAGGGGAGACATGAATTTTCTGCAGTTGCGACAAATAATGCGATTCATGAATCATGCGTCGGGTTTTGCGCCAGGTACCATCAAGAAAAAGCAAGGGTGTTGCTAGTGTTATTTCGAGGGACTCCAAAGGTAGACTATTTTCAGAGGGATAAACAAGTACGGGAGTTTGATTTAACCAAGTCTCAACCTGATTATCATCAATCGGATTTTTTATTGCCAGTAATTGGCAATTTTTCAAACCAAGTTGTGCAATAGGTGTAGTCGACAGCGGGTGCTTGCTTTCCCTTATATGTTGCAGAATATAAACTGGCCATAGATTAGAAATAACGGGAAGATTCTTGCAGTAACATACCGCAATTGGACGAAAACATTTTTCACAGAGTTGGCGTTTGGTCACGATTAAACCGCTATTACTACTGAGTCAGATGAAATGAATACCCTGGATTTATATTCATGTTGTAAATACGTCCTAACATGGAGACAACGTCCATGTTGCCTACAGAATCCAAATCCAGGGTATTCATTTCAACCGATTCTTTAGTAAGTTTGAATATCTATTTGATGTCAAATTATGCAAGGAATGGTAACATCAAACAAAATCCCACAGAGAGAAAATTGACACATGTTACGAAAAATATGCGTTAGTACCGGTCTGGTTATTTCTTTAATTTTTTCACCATTTGTTTTGGCTAAAGACGTTTCGAACTTGAATCAAATTATGTCAAAAATTGCCCAACAAATGACAGTTATCTATCCATTGATCACGGCCAAACACAAACTCTCAAAACAAGATAGTCAAATTCTAAAAGAAAAAACCGGATTGTTACTCGAGTTATTTACCCAAGCCAAACCTTATATTAACCAAAGGTCTGACACCTATCAGGTTTCCTATGATTTGGTATTGCAACATTTAAAGAAAACCAAACAGTCTTTTGAGCGATCGAGCAATCAGTATGCTCGAAAACGATTGCATTCATTAGGCACCATTTGTATTTCCTGTCATACCCAAGACACACAATTGAGATCAACTTTTGGTGGAGCGGGTAGGAATGCATTCGATAGCGATTTTGCGTTTGCGGAATTTAGCTTTATGACGCGTAATTATAACGACGCCACAAAGTATTATGATAAATTCTTACGGTCTACAGAGCTGAAATCGGAACTCGATATTATCAAACCTTTACAAAGGCTCGTTACTATTCATACTCAAATATTTGATTCACCGGGTGTTGCTGCCAAACAACTATCAGAATATCGAAACCTGGCTGCACATACCAAGAAAACCTCAGAGCATCTCGATGGCTGGATACAAGGGTTAAAGTCCTTGCGCAAGCAACATGTTAAATCAACAGGAAATATGACGTTTTCGAAGCTGGAATCCTATGTAAAACGCTATATAGGTGATACCGACCAAGCCGGAGCCGAGTTTTTTGCCTCACCGCAGGATGAAGTATCTCGTGTCTGGCTACGTGGCGTATTGTTTCATTATTTAAATACAAATCCACCAAAGGATGAAATTCCCAAGATTCTTTATTGGTTATCCATATGTGATCGTACTTTAGGTTATAGCTTCAACTTTTCGTTTGCAGATCTTTATTTGAAAGAATGCATCATCGGCCACGCAACACATCCTTATGCTAAACGCTGCTATCGTGAGTTTGAAGAATTTGTATCCGTATCTTATTCTGGATCTGGTGGCACATTTATCCCACCCGAGTTAGAAGATGAATTGTTTGAATTGAAGCAACATTTAAAAGAATCAAATTAAGTTAGATTTAGAGTGAATTAACATGTTCGGCTTATTTGCAAAAAAACCGTTATTAGATGAAGAAACCATCCAATGGATGTTTGATACCTATGCGTGGGCCTTGAAAAATTTTGATGCTCATGTGTTTTATCAAGAAACTATTCTGGTTAATCCCAGTAATCAACACTTTCCTGGCGAAGGTAGTTCAGCTTTTGAAATGGCCAATATCATGTTTAACCATACCAAAACATACGCTGGCATGGCACATTGGCCAACGCGTTTGGTAAATGATGCCGAGATTACATCCTTGCCTAAGCCGAATATTCAGATTTTGGGGGCGTTGAGGGGATCCAAAGGTGAAACCAAGCTACCAGAAAATGATTCTGACGTTATTACGATTACCTATAACGAATTTCAGCTGCATGATCCTGAAGTGTTAATTGCGACATTCGCGCACGCGCTAGCACATTATCTCGGTACGACAGCGCAGGAGCCACCTCCCGGCGGCGCAGAAAATTGGCCCTTCGTTACAGAATTGTTGGCTGTGTTTCTGGGTTTTGGCGTCATCATGGCAAACAGTGCTAACACGGCAAAGATTAGGTCTTGTGGAAGTTGTTCAGGGCCTGCGATTGAACGCGCGAATTACCTTTCCCAATTTGATACAACATATGCCCTTGCTTTATTTTGTCATTTAAAAAATATTCCGACCACGGATGTTACGCCGTTACTCAAAAAATCATTGCGATCCTTTTTTAAAAACGCCATAAAAGATGTAACACAAAGACAAGTTGAACTGGAGCCAATCAAGTTATTACAACAAAACTAATATTTTTAACCTAGTAATTTCCTCGACTTTAAATCCCGCCCATATTGTATTTGCGATTGATATTTTAGGAATGTAATAAAACTTTTACATTTTTGAATTTAGTTTTTTATTTGTAATCTAACTCACTGACTTTGCGCTAACACACGTTTATTATTAATAGAAGCAAGCGTATAATGTGAACATAATAATGATCTGCGCGATTAATTGTTAAACACTAATTAGAATAAAATGTCATCAGAATGGCTTGGGTCGATCATGGAGGATTGAATATGAATTTAAAAATAACATCATTAGCTTGGCTGATGTGTGTCGTTCCTTTTATACAAACCGGCGTTTTCGCAGATACTCGCGGTTTAGACTGGAAAGGGCCCAAAAAAACCATCGAAACGCCGTTTATATCCGGTGATTATCATGCGCTTATCATTGGTAACGCAAAATACCGCGATAAGAAAAAAGTTTGGAAAAGCCTAACAACTTCAAAAAACGATGCAAACGCATTAGCAAAATTATTACAAACGGAATATGGCTTTAAAAATGTTAGTGTAATGATTGATGCGGGTCGTAGTGAAATCTTACACGCGTTAGATGAGTTATCTGACACCGTAGAACCCAATGATAATGTATTAATTTATTACGCAGGTCACGGTCATTTGGAAGATGATAAAAACCGTGGATACTGGATTCCTACCGACGCCAAAGGGGGAGATCATTCTACCTATTTACGCAACTCTACTATTCGGGATGAAATTAACATTCTCGCTGAGCGAACCAAACATACGTTAGTGATTTCAGATTCTTGTTTCAGTGGTGCATTAATGCGCAGCGGGTCACGTGGTAATGGTGAAGAAGATACTACTAAGAAAGGTTATTATCAAAAAGTCGCAAAAAAGAAGAGTGTGCAGGTGTTAGCAGCGGGTGGGAAAGAATTTGTCGATGATTCTTACAGATCCTCAGGCCACTCGCCATTTACCTATTTCTTAATAAACGAGTTAAAGACCAACACAAAAGCTCTGTTATCACTGACTGAGTTAGCCACCAATGTTTCCATCGCGGTTGCCAACAATGTAGATCAAACACCTGAAAGTGGCGTTTTATTGGGGGCGGGTGATGAATTAGGGCAATTTATTTTTGCTCGGGTCACGGTAAAAGAAGGTGATATTAAAGAAGTAACGATTGGTGCTGGCGCTGTGCCTCCCGAAGTACTGGAAGCGCAAAAAGAGAAAGCACCCCCTCCTAAACTGGAAGATTTTACTGTTCCTTCACTCAGGTTGTAAATATGCTAGCTGTTACTATCAATAATCATAAATCCAAACTGTCGGCTTGTTTAGCGGGCTCGATAAGTTGTTTTCTATTAGTAGAATCCTGTTTTGCAATATCGTTCGATTTGCGAGGTGAGTATGAAAATTGGAACTCTGGATTAAGTGGTACAGCGACGGCACTACTCGGTGGTTTCGGTGCCACACATGCCATAGATTCAAAATTGTCAGTTGGTGGTGGTTTGGTCGCAGGCAAATATGGCAACAGTGCCGATGCCACTACAGACATTTCACGTTTTGATATCGATTTAACGGCAAGTTATCGACTTCAACCTTTAATTTCTGTTTATGCCGGTTATCAATTGATACAACTCGATTACACCAATAAAGATGATAACTCTCGATCATTCGATGACAGGTCGCACGGCTTTGGAGTGGGTGCGGCGCGTTATTTTCCATTGAAACCCCGTTGGTTATTATATGGTGGTGCAGGTTTAACGGGTGTCTATGCCACGTCAACTTTGAATAATGGCAGCGAGGATGTAGGCATTGGATACAGTAGCAGTCTTAATGCTGGTGTATTGTATTCCATTGACAAAATATCCTCTGTTGCTTCCGGCTTTAAAACCCGATGGTCCTCAATTGACTATCGCGGGGATTCAGGTAAATGGTCACACAATGCCATCCGTTTGGTAATTAGTTATAGCAGGCAGTGGTAGATGAGAAAATATATTATGTTGATGGTTAAAATTATTAAGACCATAAGTTCTACAAAAAAAGCTAATTCATCTGCAGCCACATTGCTTGTATTCCTGCTCTTAACAGCTTGTGGTGGTGCAGTGCAAGACCATTTTTCACAGGATGCACCCGATAAGCCGGCTGTTGAAATATCTGCCGACAGTAAAAACAAATGGTTAATCACACTTCCAAGTAACAGTGGTGCTCAGAAATTTGAACTAAGCTGGGCCGACAACACTGATTTCGATAATGCCCAATCAATAAATATTGATGTGAATGGTAATAAAGTTGATGTAAGACAATTACTGGGCGACGCAGTAACACCCGGTCAGAAAATTTACATCGGTATCGTAGCCATATGGGAAGGTAAACCTAGCCAACGATCAAATGTCATTGAATATACCGTTCAGCCAGAACAGCTCGAAGAAATAACACACCGTATTTTATCAGGTAGCAGCGAAATCGCCTGGGAAAAATCAACCGACGAAGACGAAAACATAAAATATAATGTTTACTGGTCTACCACGCCGGATGTGAGTATTGATAATCATGAAGGCTCAGTGAAGAACCTCAGCGAAACGACTTTTATCCATGATCAGTCGGATTATGACGATCAACAAACGCTATATTATGTTGTGGATAGAGTCCAAGAGGGTGTGGAGAGTAGCATCTCTGATGTGATCGTGGTAACTGTTTCCAAGTTGCCGAGTCTGGATACGCCAACGGGATTGCAAGCGACAGTTACTAACCAGCAAATTGATGTTATGTGGACCGGCATAACCGGTGCTGAAAGTTATCGATTATTTCGAAATACAACAAACGAATTTGTTGCCGCGTCCGTTGTAACATATTCTTCATCAGATCCTTTTTTCCAGGATACCAATATTGTCGCCAATGTAAATTATTATTACTGGGTGCTTGCAGTTGATACCGATGGAAGTAGCGATAGGTCACAATCCATAGGTCCCTTTAAAGTGACTGTGTCAAATGGTAACGGTGGTTCAAACACGCCGCCTCAATTTACCATTGATAGTACTTACAATATTGTTGAGCCAGCCCGATTTATTACGGATTTAACCGCGACTGATACTGAATCAAATACGTTTGTTTTTAGCCTTGATAATAATAGCACTAGTTTATTTGAAATCGATAATAACAACAGGCTATTTTTCAAATCTGCTACCGATTATGACACGGAACAAAGCCATGTATATGATGTAACACTTTGGGTTAGCGATGGGCAAGATCAAACTAACAAGACAATATCGATTACCGTTCAAAACTTAGCTGAGCCACCAGTGATTACAGTGGATACATTAAACCCATCTATTGCTGAAAACACAGTTGATGTTATTACTGTACAAAGTTCCGATCCCGAAGGTGATGATTTGACCTATTCCTTGTCAGGAAACGATTCTGAACGGTTTCAATTTAATTCTGATTCGGGTTTACTTTCGTTTAAGGAGCAATTTCGCCCTGACTTCGAATCTCAAGATAATAAAAACCATGAAAGCAAATATGCTGTCACGCTGACTGCGAGTGATGGTGTGCAAGAGACACCAGTTGCTTTTGTTGTGGAGGTGCTAGCAGTTGATGAACCCCCGGTTTTTTCAACAGCTACGCAACTTAACGCACCAGAAAACAGTGTTGATACCATAGAAACAATTATCGCGATAGATCCAGAAGAAACCATAGTGACCTATTCATTTGCTGATGAAAATGATAAAGCAATTTTTGAGCTGGATGCTGATAGTGGTGAGTTGCGATTTAATTTTGCTCATGATTTTGAAGCGGGATTAACATCACCTTATCAAGTTGAAATTGCGGCTAGTTCTCAAGGAAAATCTCAGTCCAAAACATTTTTGGTAAGTTTAACGGACGTTGATGAAAAGCCTGTTTTTAATATCAATGCTGCTTATCCTGTGTCAGAGAACTCATTACCGGTGGCAATCATAACGGCAAGTGATCCAGAGAACCAAACACTCACATATTCCCTAAAACCTATTCAGGATGCCGATCTTCTTGAAATTACGAGTGATGCAGGCGAAGTAAGTTTTAAAGCAGCCAATGCACCTAATTATGAGGATCCATCACGCCCTGATCATCAATATATGGTAACAATTATTGCAGATGATGGTTCGAACCAAGCAGAAGCAGAAATAAATATAACTATTACCCCCGTTAATGAATCACCTATTATCACTGAAACTGAAAATTTTAATGCCCAAGAAAAGAAAGCAGATATACGATTTATTGCATTTACAGAACCTGATGCGGGCCAGCAACCCGTGTTTTCAATTTCCGGTGGTGATGACGCTGACCGATTTTCAATTAACTCTTCAACGGGTTTATTAAGTTTTAATTCGCCTCTACCTGTTTTTGAAACGCCAAACGACACTAATTCAGATGGCATATACCATGTGATTGTTAGTTTGTCTGATAATGAGTTTACTGACCAAAAACAATTTAATATTACACTTACGGGTACCAATGAACCACCCGCGTTCACCATCGGTGACGGGCCGTTCAGTGTGCCAGAAAATGTTTTGGATATTATGACACTGACAGCGACGGATCCTGATGTGGCAGACCAAAATATATTGGAGTTCAGCGCAATTAATCGCAGTAATGGTATTGCAGAAGTTGTGAATGGGAACCAGCTACGATTTATAAATTCAAATAATTTTGAAACAGGCACAAAACAATTCATTTTAGATATTCGTGTTACTGATACGATTAATGTGGTTGATAAAGCAATTGAAGTGAATATTACCGATGTTGACGAACCACCCGTATTTACTTTCGTTGAGTCCCCCAAAGAAATAAATGAAGAAGAAACCAGAGATGTTGGAAATATTACAGCGGAAGACCCTGAAGGTGAAAGTGTTTCGTATTCCTTAGCCTCCAATAGATTTGATAATAATCTATTTAGTATTGCGCCAAATGTTGATTCAGGTTTTATTACGTTTAACACGATACCTAATTACGAAAACCCATCAGATAGCGATGCTAATAATACCTATGTAATTGAAGTGACTGCCACCGATACCACAAACAACTCTGAGATTCAACAGGTACTCGCTGTCATTCTGCCCGTAAATGAACCACCCATGTTTATTACCGACTCGTATCAATTAGTCGATGAAGAACAAACAGGGCCAATAACTATTTTAGCAAATGATCCAGAAGGCCAATCCATTACCATAGAAAAATGGGGAGGGCCCGATGTATCCAAATTTAATTTTGATAATCAATCCAAGCAATTATCGTTTGTCTCACCTCCGGATTATGAACTAGCGGCAGATGAAGGCGGTGACAATATTTATAATATCACGCTACGGGTTAATGATGGGAACCTAGCTTCGACACTGGATATGGTGATAGAGATTAATAATATTAACGATAATCTTCCTCAGTTTGATACCGGGCCATCCTTATCAACCCAAGAAAATGACAGCTCAGTTATTGTTACTATTCAAGTAAGCGATGCTGATAATCTAACATCACCTACAGTGTATAAAGTAGTAAGTAGTACAGATGATTCATCTTTTTTTAATTTCGATGAAAATACTAAAGAATTAAATTTTTCGGCACCAAAAGATTATGAGTCACCCGTTGATGCTAATCTTGATAATACGTATCACGTTACTTTGCGGGTTCATGACGGGGATATCGCAAACGATGTGGATCGTGAGTTTATTGTTACAGTGGAAAATGTCGTAAATAGTTTAGCTAAACCTACTTTGAATGTTATACCGATTACAAAAATTAAATCTAATACGCCTACAACTCCTTTCGAACGACGTTTTTGGATTAAACAGCCTACGGATGTAGGTGGAACGGAATACTTTCTGTATTTTGCACAACAACCTGGTATTACACCAGGAAATTATCGGACGTTATCAAATGGAACGAAAATATCTATTGGAACTGCAAATCCTTATTTATCCACAATTAATTTAATTGATGATCAAACATATTATTTTGTACTAACTGCTGGAGATGGTAATGAAGAAAGTGTTTGGAGTGATGAGGTATCTGGGACTACCTATTCTCCAACGATGATTTTAAATGATACGGGAAGAGTTAATTGCTCGACAGTTGATACTGGTGAACTCGATTGCAATAGCATTGCTGTACAATTTACCCCACAAGACGGTCATAATGGCCGCGATCGCGATTTTATTAATGGCATTGTAACTAAAATTGAAGTAGGGGCGACGGCGGCATTCGATTTCTCGAGAATCGCGTCAAACGGTAACCCGGCGCTGCCTGGTGCTACAAGTTGGTCATGTGTGCGAGACAATGTGACTAACTTAATCTGGGAAGCAAAAACCCCTACAGCTGGATTACACAATTCAGCACATACGTACTCTTGGTACAATTCTGACCCAACAAACAACTTAGGTGATGCTGGCTTTGAAGATTTGGGAAGTTGCTCGATCACTAATGGATGTGATACAGAGAAATATATTGCGGAGGTTAATAGCGTCGGATTATGTGGATTAAATAATTGGCGCCTCCCAACGATTGAAGAGCTGACAAGTATTATTAACTATGGAGATACCATTCCGGGGCCCGGGATAGATACAACCTATTTTCAAAATAATAGTTCAGCAGAGTCATATTGGACGTCTTCTCCACAAGCATCCAGTGTTGTTATCACCCCGGGAGTCGTAACGGCGGCTTGGAGTGTCGATATTAAAGTAGGAAAAACAGGATTGCTTTCAAAATCAGATACTTTACATGTTAGGCTTGTTCATGATTAACCTGTGATCAAGCATTTTAATCTTTACTGAAGTAGCGTGGATATAAATTATGAAAATTGGAAAAACTAAGGTAGGTTTGTTGGGGTTAACTGTTGCAGTAGCAATAAGTTTCAGCTATTCCTCTACTGTGGTTAGCCAAGAGTGTTTTTTTACTACAGTGAAATCAACAACGCCAGATACTCGATACAATGATAATAGTGATGGTACGATAACGGATAAAAAGACAGGTCTTATCTGGAAAAAATGTAGTGAAGGTCAAACAGAGTTAAGCTGTGCTGGTGGTGCTGATACATTTTTGTGGCCAGCTGCTATGGCTCAAGCTAGAATTGCAAACTTAGAAAATTATGCAAATGCTAATAATTGGCGTTTGCCGAATATAAAAGAGTTAACTTCGTTAGTTGAAGTTGCCTGTAAGAATCCATCTATTAATATAAATTATTTTCCTAATACAACTACAATTGACAACAGGAAATATTGGTCGTCAACGACGACTTTTGCTGCGACTTTAGCTTGGGCAGTTAATATAGATGTGGGAAATGTGTTTTATTATGATAAAGATGGAAGTAATCTACACGTTAGATTAGTTCGTAACCCTGATTGATAATAAACATGTTTAGAATAATTTAAAGGCCAGCGATTTAAGCTGGCCTTGTTTTATAAAGCTAATTAACTATTTCGATTTCGAATATTAAATCCAATCAGCGCAAATCCCACAATCATTAATGCGAGTGGTGCTGGTTCGGGGACTGTTACGACTCGACCATCGGGGTAATATACCTTTTTTACCCCGTATTTATCCGTTACGGAAGTTGCTGTGAGAAGTGATGGGCTGGTAAAGCCATAACCGTGAAACGAGCTTATGCTTCCCCATAAAATTGCACTACCGGTGGTAAACTCTGGTACATGGAAGGAGGACTGTAAGATACCACTACTTGAATCCCCTGGAAAGGATATTGTAATGTCGTCATAATCACACTCTTCATTCGGTGGTGTTTTGTCACACGTATTGTCTGTATTTATTATTAAGGATGTTGATAGTAAAGGGTCAGTCGTAATCTCAGAATTAACTTGGGTTTGATCTAAAGTGTAAGTCGCATTAAATTGTGCTAATTCGCCGCCAAATGTTTCATCGTTCTCAAAAATTATTCTGGCTATTGGAATGTAACTACCTTCACCGAAACCATTGGAATTACTAAAAGCCGTTTGGGAATATAGTGGCTGTAGAAAGTCATCTTCCGGGATAAGGCCAAACTCAGTTGATGTTAAGTAATCACTATAAAAATTATTTGCATAAACTTGGTTTTGAAAGTCTGCAGCAAGTAATTCGTCAATATCGAATTTATGTGAAATTATTGTTAATGAGCTAGTTCCACTAGAAACATTACCCCAAGTTAGTCGGGTAGTGTTGTTTATTTCTTGTGCATCTAAAGGTGATGATCCAATAGTGCTATTCACTAGAGCTATTGCGTCTGCCGAACTGACTGTTGTATCAAGGGAGGTGGCAAGTGTTCCTCGATCAGGGGCCACTTGATAAGAACCAACGTCAATAGTTACATTTGCATCAACGAATAAAGCGTAACTGGTAGGACTAAATGCCGCCGTAGCACATAGGGGTAAAAATACACGAAAAAGTTTTTTCATTTTTATTTCCTCCAAAACTATAAACTTTTCAAAATATACTCTCAGCAAGTCTCAAGCCACTAATTAAATAACAATAAAAACAATGGGTTATGTGTTTAATTGGAGCTAAGTTTAGACGTTGTGTAAAACTATTCGACGTAGTTATTTTGCGACAAATTAGAAAGGTGAAATCTTCATCAAGTGCATTATTTCGATTTAATTGTTAACTATTTTTATAGGAAATTAATTTCTAATAACTTAATTTACAAGTGTGTTTTACCTCATATTTAAAACTGTAATTTCGCATTATCCTGATCACAATTCAAAATTATCAATCAGGAGCAACATCAATGAACAAATTAATCACAATCCTCGCGATCAGTTTTTCCTTAGTATTCTTGTCAGGTTGTAATGAGTTGGAAGAAATTACTGGATCAGACTCAGGCGATTCAAGAACCACCACTGCTCAATCAGAAGCAAACTCAGTAGAAGCAACCGAAAACAAAATATTTGAAGGAAATACTCGGTTAAAAGTGAGTTCAAAAGGGATGGCATTTACTATTCCCCAAGGCTGGCGCGGTGGTGTTTCTGAGAATAGTATTGCGCTTGAAAATACAGATGTTGGTTACATCGTGGTTGTTGTCGATGATGATAGCGAGCAACAGAGTCGAACAATTATGTCTAATACCATGGATATGGGTGATGGCATTTTTTTACAGCCCAATAGTCAAGTAAGTAAACAGGGAAATATCTTGTTTGCAGAATATGAAGTGTATGGAACTGGTAAACCAACGGTTGGTTATGTGATTAAGTGGTTCGGCGATAATGGTAAAGGGTTTGCAATTATAGGTGTAGGATTAACGAATAAAAAAGCAGATCTAAAATCAGCTGTTAATGCAATGTCTGATTCTTTGAGAATGTTCCAGGCAAAAGCAAATAATAATTCACCTGTGGCTTCTAATGACAGTAATAATTATTGGGCACAGCAACTTGGTGGGTTACGACTAACGTATTTCAATACTCAAACTGGATACAGTGAAAAGTTTGTAATTACTTTATGTTCAAATGGTGCTTTCACTCGAAGCTCTAATACCAGTGGATTTGATAATCAAGGTTTTTCTGCGGCTGTCCAGGGTGGTGGTGACGGAAACTGGGAGACTTCAGGTAATCAAAACTCAGGTCAATTGCAATTAAACTATAATGATGGCGATGTGGGTAGTTACAGTATCGAAGTTAATGATGAAGGTTTGTTCTTAAACGGCGAACGTTACTTCAGAGAAGACGCAGGTTGTTAAAAAAACTAACATTAAATATTAATCAAAAGGCTGGGTCATTATTGATCCAGCCTTTTTTTGTTGATATCGACAGAGGATAAAACAATATTTAGTTTGCGTAAGAAGGATAAGCATAATGCTTTAGTGATACAGTATACGTATGGAAAATATAATGAAATAAAACTGCGAATTTTTAGGTTCACTTTAAACATGGATTGTTAAAAAGATATGCGAGCAATAATTGACAACGGTGGCCTGCGGGAAGCGGCACAATATTATTCCATGTTCCGTCGGGAGACATCAATCAATCTACCGTTAGATTTTCCCGTCGATCCAATAGATACGATAAGCAATATTACCATGGAAGCCGTCCTGGATAGGATCTTGGTTGCGGTGAGGAACAGCGAAACCGAAGTTATGATCGTGGCGCATGGCGAACCTCGGGGGTTTCTCATGCCCATGGCTAGAGGTGGCGTCAGTGCTATGCAGGTGGCTTTGCAAGCAGTCATTGATGCTGCGCCTCATATGCAAAGAGCCAGCGAAATTGGCCAGCTTCCAGTGGCGCAACGTGTTTCTGCCTGGACAACATTTATCAATCAATTGAATCCGGGTACCATTCGGGGTGATATTAGCTTGCAAGATGCTGAAAACTGGTTTAATCAGCAATGGCTGCCAAATCAAGCGCGGAACATTGGTGTTAATGTACAAAATTTCCAAGATCTTGCGCGTAAGATGAGGCTGGTACAAGCTGCTAATATTACACGTGTAGAAATTAGAGCGTGTAACATGGGTGATAATCAATCTGCGTTACGAACCTTAAAACAATTCCTGGGTGTGGATAGATTGATTGCACCTAGGGTGGGCACATTTTATGTGCCTCTCACACCTTTTGTTAGTGACGTTGATAGTCGGATGCGACGCTGGCAACGGAATTTCGCCGGTCCCGTACGCCACCGAATTTATGCAGGAACCACCGGACCTTCTGCTCGAACATTTTCTGTTATTGTTCCTGCATCACATGACGTTCCCATGGCATTTACCATTCCTGATGGAGTGCAACTTCGGGTGTGGGAAGTTAGTATGAGGCCACATTTATTTTCAGGCAGGGCGGCGTCTTTAACCTGGGTTAATGTACGATGCTGGGTTAATCAGTATCTTCAGCCACTTTCCTCATATCATCAGGGGCAACTGGTAGTCTCTGGATTGTGGACCAGAGGCCAAGGTACTAACCCAGATTTTACTTTACCTTTAGAACCGGGTTATCGAAGTTTTTTAGTGAGTGTGTGAGTTGTAGCAGAAGACACGAAAGCGATACTTTTCCTCGTCGCTTGTGGTGTAGAAATGATTGTGTCGACTGGTGCTGTACCCAATAGGGCATAAAAGGCACGAAGCCCAACATTCCATGCTCGACTATTTGTTGGACTTCGTGCCTTTTATGCCCTATTGGGTACAGCACCAACCTACAGTAAAATTACCCTATGCGTTTACGATGGAGATGTTTATTCCAAATAGACAATGATTATGAAATCAGATATTACAGTTAATAATAAATCATCCAAAAAAAATAGTTATGACGATATTCCATACGAGAGTCATTCGTTCCCACAAACTCATCCAAATCGTTTAGCAACTATTGGCCAATTATTTGGTTTGCAGACTCCATCGATAACTGAATGCCGGGTATTAGAATTGGGTTGTGCCAGTGGCACAAACATTATCCCAATGGCAAGTAATTTACCTAACAGTGAATTTGTTGGCTTGGATTTATCCAAACGACAGACTGACCTCGCTAATAAAACCATAAATGCCATTGGACTGAAAAATATCCGCATTCAACATGCATCAATTTTAGATGTCAATGAGGCTTGGGGACTGTTTGACTATATAATTTGCCACGGTGTTTATTCATGGGTGCCGGCGCAAGTTCAAGATAAAATATTATCCATATCGAGTAATAACTTGTCGAAAAAAGGCATAGCTTACATCAGTTACAATACCTATCCGGGCTGGCATATGCGGGAAAATATTCGGCATATGATGTTATATCATGTTAATCAATTTGAAGAACCGGCAAAACGTATTGAACAGGGCAGAGCACTAGTAGAGTTTCTCGCATCTTCGGTACCCATTCAAAACAATCCCTATGGTATGTTATTGAAATCCGAATTAGAGCTTATTAGCCGGAGTAATGACTCTTATCTATTTCACGAGCACTTGGAAGAAAATAATGCGCCACTTTATTTTAGCCAGTTTGTGGAGCGAACAGATAAACATAATTTACAATACTTGGGCGAAGCCGATATCGCGGTTATGCTGGCCAATGAGTTTCCACAAAGTGTTAATGAAACATTAAATCGAATCAGTCCTGATATCATTCGCTCAGAGCAGTACATGGATTTTTTACGAAATCGACATTTTCGTCAAACATTGTTGTGCCATAAAGACCATGCTTTACAAAGAGAGATTACTGCTGAGAATATTGCTTCTTTATATGTTGCTTCCGCTGCAGCGAATTCAAATGAAACGATTGATTTAACATCTAATGAAAAACAATCGTTCTATACGATTGCTGGACAAAATGTTGAAACCAAATTCCCTTTGACCAAAGCAGCTTTTAGCATACTTCAAGCGCATTGGCCTAAATCAATCAGGGTAGAGGATTTGATTCAAATGGCCGCAAGCCGTATTGACTTATCTGTGACGGATAGCGAATTTTCTCAGCATCGACAAACTTTATTAGATGACTTGCTTTATTGTTTTATAGCTAGAACACTTGAATTCAATATTTGGCAGGCAGATTTTGTCACCGAGGTAAGCGAAAAGCCATTGGTGAGTAAATTAGTACATCATCAAAACAATCATAATCAACCCATAGTAAACCAGCGACACGAAACCGTTAATTTGGATTTTGTGGGTAAGTCGCTGTGTAAAATGCTGGACGGTAAAAATGATAAAAATGCATTGTTAAAACAATTGAGCAACTTAGTGAACGAAGGCGAACTTACCTTAAAAGAAGGGGATGTAAAAATCACTGATGAGAAAAAACAAGATGCGGTATTGCAAGATATACTGGATAAAACATTGAAAGTATTTTCGAAAGTTGCATTATTGGCGGAGTAATTTATTGTTAGTCAATAGTGAGACGTGTAAATTTAATTCCTGAGATAATCGAAAAACCCTCCTGGGTTACGCAAGCTGCACCCAGGAACAAACTCAACACAAAAACCAACTAAATTACTAGCTCGCTCGAAATAATTTTTCTTTTTCTAGTTGTGAGATGTGCCCCCAATTTACATAATTTAGTAAGTTTTGAAAACCGTTTTCGTCAAACGCGGTTTCCTTTTTATTATTTTGATAAAGGGTTTTATGTTCAGCCAACTTTGATGCATTTAGTTGTTTTGATAAATATTTTAAGGGGAGGACTGCAATCAAACTTATCAAAGGCAACCAGCTTGAAAGAAAAACAGCCAATAAAATAGAAATAACGACAATAGAAATTCCTGCCAATTTTATTATCAATTTTTGAATATAAAGTTTATATGACGTATTAATTGTGTTTGCCATCATGCTCCGAGTGACGGTGGAAATGTTATGTTCTTCTATCATGTTAATTGATATGGGTAAGGACGATAACATAGCTGTGGCTGAGTTCTTGGGTAAATTAGGAATAGCTTTCACAGCTTCATTAAAAGCAAATAAATCAATTTCACCTGTGGACCAAGTATCTAAAATGTTCGATCGCCATTTGTTTAAGAGTTTTGTATCTAACAGGAAAAACAAACCACAAGCTGGTATTAATAAAAGTAAATTGGATAGTGAGGTTAAAGATAAACTGATCAATAACCAGATAACAGAACCGAGTCCAATTATTACGACGATAATTACCAGGCTTCTATAGTTTTTCGCTCGTTTACTAATTGTGTTTTTTGTTTCGTTTATGGCTTTATCATAGTAATTAAGCATCGGAATTTAATTCAACTAATTTGATATAATTATCGCTTATTCTGGAAGTTTAGGCTGCATGATGGCTGGACTAATAATTTCTCTATTTTATTGGTTTCAGTATTAATCATAATTAGATATATTTATAATAATTTACTAATTAAAAAAATTGATTTTACCATTCGAGTCTTTTTCAACATTTGACCCAAATATCCAAATTCCGTGTTCTTCTGTTGTAACTCCAATAAAGCTATCTGAATTGAGGCTAATACACACAAATTCTGGCTCGTTTTTTATTAGTGATAGAGTTTGAATTATGTTTGAGTCTTTTTTTATTTCTATAATAATCCATGGTAGGGATCCTAAGTTTTTTACTCCAATGGAGATGAGTAATTTATCAGATGACAATAAACTATATTCATTTGCAAGTTTCCACCAATGATTATTTACTTCTAATAATTTGGAGTGAGGTAATTTCAATTTCGGCTTTGTTGACATGGTTGCAACATAAGACCATATTTCTTGAGGAACGATTATCGGTGAATTTTCAAAACCAAGGAATTTTACATCCGTGAACTGCGAAAGATATTCCACAATAAATAGCTGTTTCTCTTTGTCAGTATTGTCATTCATAATAGTAATGGTGGCATCCATCTACGTTTTGATACCGCTCCGCGCTACCAGGGTCTCCTCCCCAACCAAAATCTACACCAGATCTAGATGAGTCACCTTTTGGCTGTCCTGCATGAAAGTGCGATCTACCATCTCTTTGGTGTTCTGCAACTACTCTCGAACCTTGCTCTGTTTCAAACTGTCGATAAGTGCCATGAGCACCTCTATCTTCAGAATACAAATATCCTGGGCGCCCTCTCCGGCGTGGATTATTTCCCACCGTCCATGTGAGATCGGGTTGTTGACCTCGCGGAATGCCTGCTCTGTCGTATGCGGCATCGAGCGCTTCCTGTCTGGTTGTAAAGTCTCGATCATCGCATAATCCAAAAGGATCAATCCACATTACGGGATTTAAAACATAATGATAAAGATTTCTCCCTCCGCGTAGTCTTAGGTCATCTTGGCTACAATAACGAGCACTTGAAGGATCATAATATCTGAAGCGATTATAATGCAACCCAGATTCTTCATCAAACCATTGTCCTTGAAATCGAATTGGACAATCGACATCACTAATGTTCGAATATTTAGGTTTTCCCCATGAGCTGCATTCTAGCTTCCATACAATATTTCCAAAACTATCCAACATTTCGGTGGGAGTACCGAGGTGATCACATATAATTGAATATATATTATTATTTTGTAATTTACATAGTGGATTGAAACTATGTGGATCAAATATCCAACTCGTTGTAACAGATTCCTCTGCCAATTCATGCAACACGACATCAGCATCCCACACAAAGGTAGTTAATTCACCTCTAGGTGATCTTTTTTCGATACGTCTTCCAAATGCATCATAAGTATATTGCCAAACTTCACCTTTGGGATTAGTTATGATACGAAGTTGATCCAATGCATCCCATTCATATTTCCACTCTAAAAGTTGCCCATCTGAAGATATTTCAACTTTGCGGATCAAACGCCCGTGATTATCCCAATAAAATTCGGTAGTGTCTTGACTTATTAATTTGTCGCCCTGGGCATACGTGAGCTCGCTAGTGAGGTCACCTAGCCTCGTTTTCGTTAAGTTATCATTATTATCATATAAAAAAGTTTCATTAACACCTTTACTACTTATTACTTCGATTAAGCGTTCTGTTGGATCATAAATATGAGTTTTTTTACCCCTGACCTGATCATTAATCGAAATTAGATTAGCATTATCATAAGAGTAACTGCGTTCAATTAGTGATTTAGGTGACTCAAAAGAATTGTCTGTTTGCTTTTGTTGCACCGATTGGGATAATACTCTACCCATACTATCGTGAGATTGTGACAAATTGCACTGTTTATGCAAGGAACGCTGAATTTCGGATCCTAATTGATCTCTCTCTATTATTGTGGGCTCATAATTGTTAGCATTAAACTGAGATAGGAAACCATTTGCATCAAATTGGTAATTAATATTCAATCCCAATGATGAGTCGAGTTGGTTTTGATTTCCAATCGCATCATAAGACCTTTGGATAGAATGCCCATTTTGATTTTCTGCAATGATGCGACCCAAAGAATCTCGCTCGAATATTGATTCACTGAAATCATTTTTAATGCTAGAAATGAAACCTGCTGAATTGTATTCAAGTGTTGTTTGCTCGCCATTAGAAAGGCAAAGTGATGTCAGGCGTCCCAATTCATCTCGTTCAATATCTATTGATTCTCCTAAGCCGTTTACACTGTTTATCTTGTTTCCTGCCAAGTCATATTTAAATTTCAGTACTCGGCCATCAAAACCAATTTCCTCAATGACCAAGCCTTCTGCACCATAAGTAAAATGATAAGCTTCTGCCTTGGCATTTATAACTGTACTAAGTTGATCAGGTTCGGTATCCCAGTGAAAATATGTTTTTCGATCCAATGCGTCAGTTCTTTCGATAAGTCTATTACAATGTGCGTATTTATAATGAGAGCTTTGACCATTTCTATCCGTCGATTTAATTAAATTGCCTCTTGCATCATAATTGTACTTTTCACTGGTTCTATCAGGATATTCGACAAGGGTTAAATTGTTCATTACGTCATAGTAATACTGTGTTTCATAATTGACAGGGTCGATAACTTTTGTTAAACGCCCAAAACCATCTTCTTCATAGTTTGTCTCGCTTCCTAACCAATCTGTTGCGGACCTCAATGTGCCAGTTGAACTAAATATTTGATTAATATGATTGCCAAGTGGATCAGTAATTTTAATCAAATTGCCAAATTTATCATATTCCATTTTATAGCAATTTTGATCCGGATCCTTGGTTTCAATTAGACAATTATATTCATCGTATAAACGTAACCACTGATGGCCTGCAGGATTAGTAAAACAAGTGGCTTGATGGAAAAAGTTATATTGAAATGAAGTTTCCTGCCCAAGTGCATCAATGGTTTTTACTCGATTCCCCAACTTATCGTACTTATAATGAGTTTCGTTACCCACGGCATCAATTTTTCCAATGATTCGGCCAAATTTGTCAAATTTACTCTTGGTTTCAGCTCCAACGGGATTTACTTCAAGAACAACCTGGCCATTGTCATTGTAATTATAGATACTGATGTCACCATGGCTATTAGTCATTTGTGTACAGCCCGTTGCTTCCATGTAAAGAAACTTTCTCTCGTTATAACCTCCTAGTCCGGTTGAGTGTACACATCTGCCTTGTTTATCATATTTATAGACGTCTATTGAGGTATTTTTATTTGATTCTCTTATAATTCTATTATTGACATCGTAATCAAAAAAAACACAGTTTTCTGCAGCATCAGTCACGCTAACTAATCGGTTTTTATAATCAAACTGATATTTGAACATTACTTGACGAGTTCGCTTATCGCTTGATTGAAATTCAATTGTATCGATTAGATTTTTAGAATTGTAATGAAGAAGCAAAGATCGTTTTTCCAGTTTTTGTTGAATCCCTGCGAGTTGGCCTTTTGAGTTATAGGCGAGTTGTAAACCTTGGCCAGTTACATCTTGAATTTCCTGAAGAGGGGAAATCTTTCCACCGCCAAGGTATTGAAATAGATACCGCCAAACCTCACCTGTTTCTACATCCCATTGACAGACTGTTAACCAATTGTCTTTAAACCAAAGCTCAGTATATGCGCCGAAGTTATGTATCATCACCCCTTGGTTCACTGTGCCATTTGGGTCATGTAACTCAATTTTACTGCCTTCCGCGTCGATGAATGTAAACAGCCGTTTTTCTATGTTGTAAGATAATGAACAAAAAAATTTATTGAACCATCCCCAACCTAAAGGGCTACTATTATTGATGAGAGATGTGGCGTAATGGCGTTTCCAGTCCAATGGAACTTTACCAGGAATATAAATATCAGAGTAAGTATTCCAAACAACACCAGAGGCAATATCAATTCCCATGATAATTCACTTCGATAATATTATTTGTCGTATCAATTATACATATGATGTCGCTTATATGACGGTTTGCCAACTGCATTAAATTCTTTCTTTATATGTTTGTTTGCTAATTTGGGCAGCCAGCATCGTTATCTCCATCACGGTTTCTATTAAGGCGCGAAACCCCAGCACTTACCCCCGCACTCACTCCAGCCTGAGCCGTACTCACCGCCAGTCCTCGCGCCATCTGCGCAATGCTGACGCCGACCATCACATTACTAAATCCCACCGTTGCTGCGTTTGGCACAACCGGTAAGTCACTGCATGAGGTTGCCATTAGTGGTGCAACAAACGCTAACGAGCCGCCATTAACAGTTACATTAGGACTGCCTACTGCCACAGAACCTTGCCCGCCGGGATAGGGGATAGGCGGCATTAGTAATTGAGCCCATGTGGTCCATTGAGTATAAGCGGAGAAGGCTCCTTTGATTGAACCCCAAACACCATCCCAACTTGAACAATCAATTCCGGTTACATCTTTCATAAACCTGCCGGCTTCAGAATCGGGTTTTACAAAAATTGAAGATATGCCTGCGATGGCGAGATTAGCCAACATGGTTAAGGCAACTAACATAAGAGACATGGGTATGTTTTGTAGATACCGTTTCCAGTAGCCTAAATTTAACATGGTCGGTGGTACGGGTAAGCCTTGTGGAATATGCACACCTAAACTCATGGCACCAGAAGTACAAGCTGGCATATTGTTAATTAAAGTATTTACCTTGGGAAATTGCGGTGTAGACCATAAAAAAACCGGGCCGAAATACGGATGGGGTAACATAGGAATGGGAGATGGCGCAGGTGGTATCATTACCGTGTGCAGGTCTAGACCAATAATCATGTCGCCCATTTTTGCAGCTGGCCAAAGCATGAAGTTCTCCTTGTTATTTTACAATTTCAGTCACTACCAGTTTTCCAGAAAATCGTGTTCTGGAATATTTCACTTCTACCGTGTCACCCTCGGTAATGGATTCAAACTTGTCGGCATCTACCAAACCTACCGTAGACTCGGAATCCAGTTGCAAACTGATTGCATAAGTTTCCGGGGTGACTAATGGCTGAGTCATGGATCGACCATCAACGATTACGGTTCGATAAGTACTTCCTGATGGTGTATATGTTTTGCCGACAACTTTGGCCATGCCGGTTTTGGTTTCCAGTCCCATTTTGTCAAAGGAAGAATAACCAAAATAAAGCACGACACCACAGATAAGTACAATAGAAAAGATATAGACAAAAGGATTAGCGCTGAAGGGTGTCATATTAGTTATCTCCTTTATTCGACGAGGACTTCCATCTTTTTCATTTCTGGCAGCCAATCTGGTCCGGCGTAGGGAACGGCACCACGCCAGACAATATCCACTAAACGTTCGTCCATGTGAATCATTACCGTTTGCATAAATACTTCGGGTTTTTGCATACCTTCGCCGATATCCAAACCCAGTCTTGGATTGTCGTAGGGTAACTTGAATTCATAATATCCATGCGGTGACAAATTTTCCGTTCTAACTTCTTCTCCGCCTTTTAAGAAGTGATGACTAAGGCCATAGGATGCACCATTGAAAAAGCGAAAATTCATGTCAGGAATTCCGTTGTTTACATAAGCGTCCCGCATATCTTTAGGAACAAACTGAGCATAGGCTTGACGTAACTTTTGTTCCAGGTTTCGGTCAGCGGGCATAATGCCGGCCATGGTGCCTCTCGGATAGCTTGATTTGGATATCCACCCAAAACCAGCAGGATAAGGTAATGTCTCCCAGCGCTTATAATCTTCGATACACAAGGTTTCCGGTGTTAACAAATGTTTTTCATCTTCAAAGTTAGGTAACGGAAGGTTGTTTACACTTTTTTGGGTATTCTTAACCACAAAACCTCGGCCACAGATATTTCTAGGATAAGGGTAGTGGGTGGATTTTTCCGAGTAAACATCAATGCCACCATAGGCGCGTTCGTAACGAAGCTCCATTTGAGTAAACGGTTTTGGATCTGTGAACACGGGTGGGCGATTTCCAGCGTACTGGGCAACTCGATCGCCAATCACGTTAAAGCGTTTGCATCGGTCATTGATTTGCAGTGCCGCGCTACAGCGTTGAATGGGTTTTCCGTCGGGCACGTAGACGTTGCCATTCAACACAATATCGGTTGCTAATTTGAACGGAACAAAATCACTTTCAAATTTGACTGATGAATTCATCGGGTCGTCCCAATATACATCGCCAGGGTTTAAGGGGTTGTCCTCTTCCACCAATATACACACTTGACCGGGCAAAATTTTATAGGTTCTTTTTAATAGGATGCTGAGAATATGTTGGCCTTCAGGTGTTTGTCCCGGGAGTACGGTGCGTTCACCACGATTTGGTTCATCGTGTATTGTGGGCATGACTTGTGTTAGTAATTCTGCCATCAGTTTATCCTGGCCTCTAATTTTGTCATTTTAGGTAACCATTGATAACCAGGATAGACTTGCGAACCACGCCAGATCATATCCATTTCCAGAATATCAGGGCGGATGCAAATGGTATCCAGCCTTGCTTCGAGCTGTTTCATACCAGTTCCCAGATCCAGTGAAATAGTCGGCTCTTCTGCAGGCAGCTGAAAGTTTAACTCGCCTTTTGGGGTAAGCCCTTGCAAACTGACTGCTTCGTTTCCAGTTAGCGACGTAAAGGTTAAACCTAAAGATGCGCCATTGTTAAACCGGGTATCAAAGCTTGGCAGTTTGTTTTGTTTTGCCAGCGCTATATGGTTTTTTGGCACCAGTCCCATGGCTTCTTCAGGAAAATGTGATTCTGTATCAACATAGGGAGGGTACAAACCCGAGTAGGTATAACGTGGATACCAATTACGTTGTAGCCAGCCAAAACCGTGAGGCAGTGGTTGCTGGGGCCAACGTTCTGGTTCATTAATAATAATTCTTTCTGGGGTCAGTAAATCCTGCTGATGTTCGATGTTAGGTAAACTTAATCCTTCCACCGATTCTTCAATATTTTTTAGGACAACACCGGTGCCAATATCGTTGCGTGGATAAATAAACGGAATATCAGGAACACTGGTTTCATCTTTTCCACCATAGGCTTTTTCATAACGAAGTTCCATTTCGGTGAATGGAATGGGGTCAGAAAAAATGGGTGGTTTATCCGGTCGAAAAGAACAGGTCCGATCACCAAAGATAATCAGGGATTTTTTACGGTTTGCGATATTGACATTGGTGCGCATCCAGGGTGTAGGTTGTTTATTTGCTGCGTAGGCCTTTCCGATGATGACCACATCGACGAAATTTTTATATGGCGCGAGTTCTGCTTCGTATTTTATGGTTGCCCATTCCGGATCACCTTTATCGTAATATTCATCGGCTTCACGCAGAGGTCTATCCTGTTGGCAACGTTTGGCAACTTTTCCATTTTCCAGGCGATAGGTCCGTTTAACAACAACGGAAAAAATGTGTTCTCCCTTATTATTCTTACCCGGTACTATTTGAAAAATATTCTTATCGTCCATGGTAATAGTTTTTTGATTATGGATTTAACATAACCATTCCACCCTTAATGGTATTGGTTGCGGAACCTTCAGATAATACGAGGGCGCCCTTGGTATGATGCATCACTTTGCCTTCCGATGTAACTGTGGCGCTGGCTATCGCCACGGTTGCCGAGCCTTTTATACTAACATTCGCGCCTTCAATTTTAATATTGCCTGCGCTATCTAGCTCAATCGTACTCGCGCCAGAATGTAGTGTAATTTTAGATGCTGCATCAATAGAAATAGTAGCTGCATCAGATTTAACATTAATATTCCCGGTTTTTGAATTGATGTTTAGGTCACCATTAACGATGGTTGTTTGGGTGTCGTCATATTTTTCTGTAACCGCGCCAGCAACATGGTAATCCGCTGTTCCGGCGACCACATCATGAGAAAGCTTACCTTCGGTGATTGATACCGTCTGGTTGGTTTTTACTGTGACAGTTCTATTATTGTTAATAGTGAGTGAATCATCATTTTGCACGGTGGTGCTTCTGTCATATTGTGCATGGATAGTCATGGCTTCTTTGCCCTTGGTATCATCCATGATCATTTGGTTATAACCACCGCCAGCGGGTGTGCTATTAGATTTTAAGCCGCTAATCATACCGGCGGAAGGTAAATCCCCTGGCGGTTTGTTGTCATCGTTATAAACCCGACCAATTACAATGGGTCGATCCACATCACCTTCCAAAAAGGTAACAATGACTTCTTCATCAATACGGGGAATATCAACAGCACCAAAACCCTTGCCTGCATGTACTTGAGAAACGCGTATCCAGCAGGAGCTGTTTTCATTTTTTTCACCTACGCGATCCCAGTGAAACTGAATTTTAATCCGACCTTGTTCGTCTGTATAAATCTCTTCACCGCTGGGGCCAACCACAACGGCCGTTTGAACCCCAGATACTATCGGTTTGGGAGTCTTTTGCAGCGGTCGAAAAGCCGTTTCACTAGGAATGCATAAAAATGAATTACTGTAATCATGGGCGCCAGTTTCACCGGTATCGTAGCTATTTTCACGCATGTTATGGGTAATGCTGGTTATGACATATTCTTGATTTCTTTCAGCTTCTATTTCATGGTGGGCGAGGGTGAACTTCCCTCCAGCGGTAAAACTGCGATAACTTCCCGCAGAGTTAATAATATTGTATCCAACTTCTTCTTCCTCAATACGTATTTTTGTTAATGCATCACCTTCTTTACGGTCGGCGTAAAGCCCAGGGAAATCGTATTGTTCAAATTTGGTAACACCAGGAATTTCAATGACTGTATCAAAGCTTGAACTGATATCAGTTTTGGGCGTCAAGTAGTTATAATCAATTTGACTCCATTTGCCAGGGATCATGTTATATTCTTGCACCCATTGTGTGAGTTGATCTCCAGAATGACCACCATCATAAAAGTTAGCTTCGTCTTCCTCGCAATCAATGTAATGTGCGGCAGCATCGCCAATTATCATGGTATGTTTGCCTTGTTCATGGGTAAAAAAATAGAAAATTCCTTCCTCTTCAAACAAACGAGAAATAAATTGGAAATCTGACTCTCTATATTGCACTGTGTATTCGCGTTGTTTAAAGGTACGCTGGGCGTGAACTTCAAAGTCACTATAACCTCGGGAAGTAAAGACCTCCTCGGCTATGTCCTTAACATCCATATTTTGAAATATACGACAGTCATTTATTAAGGTCAGTAGATGGAACCAGGACACCATTTCGGCATAGTAGATTCGAGTTCCATTGGGGTGCACATGCGCAGCAAAAAATCGTAATATGTAACCATTAAAATATCTATCCGAACCATCAGTTAAGCGCACTTTTACATCAACGGGTTTGCCGATAATTTCATTGGCTTGAATGTCGTGATTTGCGGAAAGCAACTCTAGATTAAAGTTGAAAGAATGTGAAATGCCTTCAGACCCAGAGAATGATTGCAATAACAATTCATCCTCACCCAGGGGAGTTTCTATGGCAATAAATTTTCCGAGCTGTGTTAATTCGGTCATTGTTCTGCATTGTTCCTTCAATTACAGTCCACCATTCACATCATCTATATGTTAGCATTTTATATCTGTTTCAATCTACATGATAATGTTTAACAAGCAAAAAGAATAAAATTATGGATGAAATCAATTTTAAACGGCAGGTTAAATATGCCACAATAGTTAACTAAAGTTGTCAGTCTTTTACATCTCCTTGTTATCTAGGAAATGAACAAATTCCAAAATTATGATAAATCTTAAAATAGTGAAAATTTAAAACAGCTACGCGAGAATTTATGAAATTAATGTAGCAATTTTTTTAATAAGAAAATTGCAAAAAGGTATCGAACATGTGAATGCAGGAGAGACGGCATTTATAACATGAAATGATTTATTATCTCCTTCAAAAATAAAGTCCATTTCTAATTCTTGTGTTTTGGTATTTAATAATTGTGCGCGGATACCGGCTGGTGACTTTTTTAAAAAATTACTTGCACTAATATCGGTAGCGAGATGCGATGCGAGCTGTACCATATGTTGCCGGTGATATTTTTTAATTTCCTGTCAGGCCAAATTTCGAAAGTTAAAATTATTGTGTATTAGTAATCGAGTTTCTTTCGCCACGATATCGAAAAATTCAGACGGTTTGAAATTATCAAATTGGCTATATTGCTCTCGCCAAAAAGCAGGAATCGCCGTTGGCCCCAGTTTTACTTTTCCATCGACAGCTACTGTAAAATGAACACCCAGAAAAGGGTTTTGTAAATCTGGTACAGGGTAGATATGGGTTTTAATTGGTTTCGCTGATTCAGTTTCGATCAAATATAATCCCTTGAAAGGAACAATGCTATGGTTCTTACTGAAGCCAAAATCTTTTGCAATTTTGTCTGCATACAAGCCAGCGGTATTGATTAAATAACCGCAGTCTATGCTTCCTTTGTTTGTGTGAACACCGTGTTTTAATTTTTTCAGGTATTTTGTATTGGTGTGAATTTTGATCTTTTCTTTTTCTGCCTCTCTACGGAACTGTTCAAGGACTTCAAGGGGATCAATTGAAGACGTTGTTGGGGAGTATAATGCTTTCCGATATGTGCGTACGCGAGGCTCGATTTTCCTAGCCTCATTTTCTGAGATTTCTTCGATGTTGATTCCATTTTGATGACCGCGGGCGAAAAGTTTGTCTAATTGCCGTAAATCACTTTCGTTTTGAGCGACAACCAGCTTGCCACATTGATTAATCTTTAGCTTGTTTTTCAGACAAAATTCCGTGAGTGCTTTATTACCGTCTCGGGTAAATCTTGCTTTTAAACTATTTGTTGGATAATAAAATCCAGCATGCAAAACGCCACTGTTGCGTCCACTGGCATGCATACCGAGGCCTTGTTCTTTTTCTAATAGGGTAATACTCGCTTTAGGGTAATCTCGACGAGCGGCTAATGCCATGTTTAGTCCAATAATACCGCCCCCAATTATCAAAAAATCTGCAGTTGAAATTGTCATGTGCTACACATAAGTAAATTGGAACTCAAGTCAGTACTACGCCAAAGGATGAGAAAATGATGACTATACGAACGGCCACATTATATCTGGGCACGAATTCAACAATACGTCATCGGAATATACGTTTTAGTATACGAGAAGTTAACACACATTGGTGGAAGCTAACGGTGCTTCTTGAAGTCTATTATACTTTTGGCAGAGCCAGGTCGACGCTGAATGGTCGACCCGGTCAACACCAGAATACCCATGTGCGCTATTCTTTTAATGAGACAGGCTTTCAAGAGCGCATTGGCGTAGTTCAATTTTGTCAAAATGATCTAGGGAACCTCTGATTAAGTCATCTAGCGAGTGTTAACTTCGTTATATTGAAACTCATACCCAAAGGGCACACTGAAATGCTCATTTACTCGAGTAAACTGTGCTTTCTTGTGCCGGTTGGTATTCGTTTCAATATGCCTTGTTCCCATCTCACTATCTAACTTAATCAGAGGTTCCCTAGCATGTTCCGGAATGCGAATGGGTTATATACAACGGGGTACAGATCATGAAATTGGTCATATGCTGGGCTTGCCGCATCCAAACGGTGGTTATGGTACAGATTCTTCGGAGTATGGCGACAACCACAATGAAAGAGGTAACGTAATGGGCATTGGACACGTGGTTAGGCAAGAAGATTATCGCTGGGCGACCAGAATCATGCGTGCTGCTAATCCACGTTATACATGGCAGCTTGCTCCTGCAAGATCGAGAAATACCTCACGTGAGCAGTGTCAAACTCATGCAACAGCGACAAACTCTGTGCGTAGTCGAAGTCCACGAAGATTTGATGCGAGGATGGTTTGACATCAACGTTTTAACGATTAAAAAATGATTCGATAGTTTTTTGAAAAATGAGTTGTGTGCAAGTAAAACTTACAATTTATTGGATGCAATGGAAAATCTTTCAGCTTTCTTGAACGTCGATAATTTCTCTGTCAGTTCATCAACAGGTTGATTAAGCGCATTGGTTTGAGAAATGAGGGAATGAAAAAGCGTTTCCAATTCCTGTGAATTCTGGTTTAACTGGCGGGTTGATTCATTGATAGACTCATAATCAGTGGATTGAAAAGACGCGGCATTATGTTGCGGTGATCCAGAATTTGATTCTGTAATATATCGCTGAATTAAATCCAGTGAATTTGAGGGATCTGCAGACTCGTGAGAAACACTCAATTTGGTTTTTCCAATTGCATCTACAGCGAGATTGGTATCCAGTTGGATTTTTTTAATAGTATCCTGAATTTCAGTTGTTGCGTCATGAGTTTTAAGCGATAACGACCTAACTTCATCTGCGACGACAGCAAAACCGCGCCCTTGCTCACCAGCTCGTGCTGCTTCTATTGCAGCATTTAAGGCTAACATATTGGTCTGGTTTGCGATTTGGTTGATGGTGTCAACTACCGAGCCAATAGCGTTACTACTTGTTTGCAATTGCATAATAATTGTGGCCACTTGTTCCACATCTGATTCAACAGATTCAATCGACCTGATGGCAGTTTGAATGTCGTCTAGCGCCTGTTTCATCTCAGTATCATCAGTGTTGTTATGGCTGTCTGCGCCATTATTTATCTTAGAGTTACTGAGTGACTCAAACAATGTGTTGAGTTGATGACTTAATCCGGAAGTAATTTGGGTCTGCTCTGCTGAAAGGTTTTGATATTGTACGCCAGTATTTTTGATTTTATCCAGAATTGGCGAGAGTGTTTGGATGCTTTTATCGATAGGTAAAATTATGCCTTTTACTTTCTCTGATGTTGTTTGCATGGCTTTCATAAGATGCGAGGTTTCATCATTTTGGATATTATCCGATTGAAATTCAAAATTTCCAATGGCAATTTCATCTAGCGAATTCATGGCTGTTGAAAGTGAGGATGTGATTTTTTTAGTTTCTCGCTTAACAAAATACAGTGCAATAAATAACAAGGGTAAGCCTGATAGGGAATATGTTAGCAAGCTTGTCATAAACATTTCATTTGCCGTTGTTTCTTGAGCGGCAATGGCAATGCTTTGAGGATTGGCCTGTGTTCCCACGGCCGAAAATAAAACGATTAAGCCAACGTAGAGCATTACCACAGCAAGAGATAGTCGGCTGTGAATATTATTCCCCAAAATTTTCATGTTATTAGTTCCAAAGTAGTTGCGCACTCGGAGTGTACGCACAGCAAGAATATCGCCAGTTACTCATTGTATCTTTACTAATAATTCAGAAATAACACAATTTATACAATAACGAGTGTGCTCTGTTAAAAACAGGGATACCTTTACCCGCATATCAAAACTGAAATAGCGCTATCAAATCATTTGCTTCTGATGCGACTGGCTACGAATGTCCTACCTTAATAAATCAACAGTTGCTGTCGTTAAAGAGTCTTGTAGCAACCCTGTCTTGGTGCCCAATCATGGGTACTCAAAATAACAGAGTATTTTTTGGGCTGATAGAGCATTGTATGAAACTAAATTGTCGCAATAACTGGTTGATTTTATTGTTAGTGATATTTTTATCGGCTTGTGGGAACCCGAACCTCGATGAAAATGGTGATCCCCTAAGTGATAACAATGATACAGTTTCCGATACAGATACTGGTGCGACCACCACCACTACGACAACCAAAACCGGCTATGCTATACGCTTGAGTTTGGTAAAAGCTTTGGATAATCAAGCGACTTCTTCTATTAGTAGTACCAGCCCCGGAAAATTAATTGCGACCATTACCGATGACAACGGTAAACCAATCAATGAAGTATTGATCACGTTTTCGTCTGATTTTGCTCTGTTTAGCCCCGCATCGGCCACAGCGTTGACGGATATCAATGGTCAGGCAAACATTTTATTGTTGCCGGGTGAGCAAGATGGTGCAGGAACTGTTAATGCGTCGTTTGTTTATCAAGATGAAGAGCTGTCCAGTAGCTTGAATTTTACTGTCGCCAGTGCCGGGGCGACTTCATCAAACACATTGAATGTGACAATGACAGATGCAAATGCCACTGCAACAACCGTTATTCGAGCTGACGCACCAGGTTTAGTAACAGCCACATTAATAGACAGTAGCGGTGTGGGCGTGAGTGGTGTCGTGGTAAAAGTCCAAGGTACCTTGGCAACGTTCAGTCCGGAAAATGGCACAGTGGTGACCAACAATAATGGCGTTGCCACAGTACAAATTCTTGCAGGTGACAAAACCGGTGCGGATACTCTCAGCATAACAGCCACAACGACTGGCGAAATTCTTAGCTCATCGCTGGTATTTCAGGTAAATCCACCGGCATTACAATTTGGAAATGGAACGGCGGGCAGTTTTACAAAAGAAGTGCTTGGCATCAGTAGCTCAACGCTAGCGGCATCTGCTACTGCAAGTATTACAGTAGATATTCTTAACGAAGATGGTATGCCATTTAATACGCCTGTTGACGTGGTGTTTACCTCAAATTGTGTCACAGCAGGCACCAGCGCAATTGATGCTAAAGTGACAACCATTAATGGGCAGGCTGTTGCCACCTATGAGGCCAAAGGTTGTGAGGGCAGTGATTTAATTACAGCAACTGCGACATACAGTGGCACTAAATTTACCGCGACAGGATTAATTACAATTGCGGCAGAATCGGCTGGTTTTATCGAATTTATTTCAGCCTCGCCAAATGTCATTGCCATCAGCGGCACTGGCGGCTCAGGATTGAGTGAAACTTCCATTGTAACTTTTCGAGTACGCTCCAGCTTGGGTACTCCCCTTGCTAATCAAGTTGTTGATTTTAGTTTAAACACCACGGTTGGCGGAATTAGTATTACGCCCTCGTCAAAAACCACCAATGCCGAGGGAGAAGTTACAACAACGGTTAAATCTGGCAGCGTTGGTTCCACCGTGCGAGTAACAGGGACGGTAAATAATACGAATATTTCCGCTCAATCGGATCAACTAATCGTGAGCACGGGTTTGCCAGATCAAGACAGTTTGAGCTTGGCATTTTCAACTCGCAATCCTGAAGCATTTAGTTGGGATGGTGAAATCGTGACAATAACCGCACGACTGGCCGATCGATTTAATAACCCCGTACCCGATGGTACGGCTGTTTATTTTACAACAGAAGGTGGATCCATCGAACCGGGCTGTATAACAAGCGAAGGCGCTTGTGAAGTGAATTGGACCAGTCAAACGCCACGCCCAGTTGATCATCGTGCAACTGTGATGGCGGTAGCAATCGGCGCTGAAACGTTTTTTGATGAAGATGGTGATGGTTTGTTTAGTGACAATGACGGAGAACCGTTTTTCGACCAAGGCAATGGGTTTTTTGATGAACCGTTTATCGACGACAATGCTAATGATATTTTTGACGAGCCCTTTGAAGATACAAATACGGATAATACCTACGATTTCGGTGAAAGTTTTGTTGATTACAATCGCAATGGTCGTTACGACGGTGCGGGTACTAATCCTGCGGGAGAACTCACTTACACCGATTCCAATGGCAATGGTAGGTATGATGGCGCTGGTATTACCACAGCCGGTGATTCGTTTACTGATGTAAATTCCGATACTAACTTTAATGCGCCTGGTTTTAGCGATTTACCCGAAGCCTATTTGGATGCCAACGAAAACGCTCAACGAGACAACGGCGAGCCCTATCTGGATTTTAACAATAATGGGCAATACGATAATCGCGATGGTCAGTTCAATGGCGCGTTATGTTCGCATACCAGTATTTGTTCCAGCGATCGTTCCATTCATGTTAGAAAATCAAAAGTTATTGTAATGGCAGGTTCCTTTGCTTATATCGTGGTGCAAGATAGAACCACTGGAGACATCTATGCCAGCAATCATCCATCAGTCGCTGCGCCAGCTAATTTAGATGTATCCGGTGGTAATAATGCGCGTCTACAAATTACAGTAATGGATCATGCCGGACAGGTGATGCCCGAGAATACAACCATTACCATTTCTTCCGATGTTGGCGAAATGGTAGGGGAACTCGAATATACTGTGACGCAAGGCACTCAATCTGGTGGTCATGTTCTTAATGCAACAATATCAGACGATGATGCAGCAACAGGCGAAAATGGTTTTATTACCATTGAAGTTGCGACACCCAAAGCAATTATTACCACTATCAATATCGATTTGTCAGTTTAAAGACATGCAATACCTACCATGTATTGCCAATATTTGCTTATCCAACCTTCAATACAGACAGCCAAACCTTCGATAAAAACTAAGTCAAAATAATTTCTTTCCATTAATCAAAAACTTAGGTCATTTATTTTTGAGTATTCAATTCAAGAATTGCTCGCTTTATGTCGTTATAGGGACTAGGCGGCATTTCTCATAGAGTTATGCCTGGGCACACCCATAGATAATTTAGGCCAGAATCGCAGGTTGTGTACACAAAGTGTATGAACGGATTAGGGAATGTACGAAAACCATTTCAATTTAAATGAACGACCGTTTCGGAACGTACCAGACACCAAAATGTTTTTCGGTGGCGGTGGACGTGGTGAAATTCTTTCAGGATTAAGCTATGCAATAGAGTCTGGCGAGGGAATCATTAAGGTTGTTGGTGAAGTGGGTAGTGGCAAAACCATGTTATGCCGCAAGCTAGATGAATGTTTATCAGAAAAAGTGCAAATCGTTTTCCTGGCTAACCCAAGTCTTGAACCAGAATATATCTTACATGCGGTTGCAAAGGAATTGGGATTAGACGTATCGTTAAAGTCTAATCGTTATTCCGTTCAACAAATTTTGCAGGAATATTTATTACAACAACACGCAGAAAACAAGCGAGTGGTTGTTTTAATTGAAGAAGCGCAATGCATGCCTCCGAGGACATTAGAAGAAATTCGCTTAATGTCGAATCTGGAGACAGAAGAGCAAAAACTTTTGCAACTTGTCCTATTTGGTCAACCGGAACTCGATACTTTACTTTCCCGTCCAGATTTGCGTCAGTTTAATGAGCGTATTTCTCACGCATTATACCTTAAACCATTTTCATTTGAAGAGTTAAGGGATTATCTAAATCACAGATTAGCTAAAGCAGGTTATCTTGGTAGCGGCTTATTTGATACCAAAGTTGTCCGGCAAATTTATAATTTTGCCAGGGGTTCAGTGCGCCGTATCAATCTATTAGCAGATAAAACATTGTTAGCCGCGTATGCACATAACGATACTGATATAACAATTAAACACGCACGCAGTGCAGCAGAAGATTGTAAGTATATCCAGCGCACAGAATCGGGTATGCCCATGCGTTACGTGATCCCAGCAGCACTAGTTGTCGTATTGATGTTAGGTTTTTGGTTAAAGCCATCTGATCCGCTTAGCGTAGAAAAAACAAATGTTATTGCGCAATCCTCAGAAGTACCTGCTGTTACAGAACCAGCATTAAACACTCCGGTAACTGAGGCGGAAGTTGAAATAAAAAAACACGTTAGTGACGCCATGCCGTTACTGATTGAAGAAGAAATATTAGCGTTAGAGCCGCCTGAGCCAGCTGAAAACATTGAAAGCATTGAAAGCATTGAAAGCATTGAAAGCATTGAAAGCATTGAAATCGCTGAAATAGAGCAACCAACTAAAACACTTCAACAGCCTGAGTTTTCAGATGAGATTGAAGATACCTCCTCATTAGTCGCACGTCGAATCGAGGAGACCATGAAATGGGTACAAACAGCGGAGTCAGGTCAATATACCATTCAATTAATGACAGCTTTTGTCAACCAACCCACCGAATTATATGAATTAGAAGAAATCATGGATAATGCTGCGGATCAAAACGCAATTAACGACTTTTTGGTATTTCAAGGAAATGCGAATAATCAACGTGTTTATGTTGTTTGCTACAAAATGTATTCTGGATTAACGAAAGCAAGAAAAGCAATAAATGAATTGCCTTCAGTTTTAAAGCGATATAAACCGTTTGTTCGCAATGTAAGAAGCATCATGCTGGACATTGGAGATACCAATGTTTAACTCAGTGATTAAAAATAATAAAATGATTAAAACGGGATTGAGTAAACTTCTGGTTGTCCTTATCCTTACGGGTTGCGCTGCATCTCAACCACCGAAACCGTCACAAGGCCATATTTCGGCACCCGCAAAAAAGGTATCAGAAGACATTCCAGCGCCGGTAGCGCAATCCACCTTTGTACCACCTCCTGTGCCAGCGCAAAAGTCAGAGATTTATACCATTGTGGTGAATGAGGTACCTGTCAAAGAAATGCTGTTTGCGTTAGCAAGGGACGCAAGTATGAATGTTGACATTCATCCAGGAATTGAAGGCAAAGTCACGCTTAATGCGGTTAAGCAAAGCATGCTTCAAATACTCAACCGTATATCAGAACAAGTGCCAATTCGTTATCAAATTGATGGCAAGAATTTAGTGATATCTCCAGATACCCCATTTTTTCGAACCTATAAGGTGAATTATGTCAACATGTCTCGTCAGAGTGCGAGCACGGTTAGCGTAGCAACTCAAATTGCATCAACAGGGCCAGAGAACGGGAGTAGCGGGGGAGGCAATACATCTGAAACGTCAGTGAAGAGTAGTATTACCAATAATTTTTGGGATTCGTTGGTAGCCAACGTAAGAACTATTTTAACTCAGGGTGAAAAAGTTGAGGATAGTGAAGAAGGTGAAAACCGGGTTGTTGCCAATCCTCACAGTGGGGTATTAACGGTATTTGGTAATCAACGACAACAGAGTCGTGTGCAAGAGTTTCTCGATCAGGTGTTAGCAAATGTTCAGCGTCAGGTATTGATTGAAGTCACCATTGTTGAAGTAGAGCTTAGTGACAAATTTCAGTCCGGTATTGATTGGAGCATTTTATCTGGTGGTGACAAAGTTGTAGGTGAGGCGGTAACCACGCTAATTCCTAATGCTGCGCGAACCTCACCGGGTTTTGTTTTTGACCTTGGTGTTGTTAACGCGGACTTTGACTTTTCCATGGGCGTAAACATGTTGGAGAGCTTTGGTGACGCCAAAGTGTTATCCAGCCCAAAAATTATTGCACTTAACAATCAAACCGCACTATTAAAAGTTGTGGATGAAAAAGTCTATTTTGAAGTGACAATGGATGTTCAAGAAGCTACTGATAATGCCAGAGAAACCAAAATATTCACGGGTGCAATCAAAACCGTTCCAGTAGGAATTATACTCGCAGTCACACCGCAAATAAATGAGAATGGCAACGTAACCATGAACATTCGGCCGACAATTACTCGAATTACAGGTTATGTGTCAGATCCAGTTCCTCGCTTACAAGGTGCAGAATTTGAAAATTTAATCCCAGAAATTCAAGTTAGGGAGATGGAATCTCTATTACAAGTGCGAGACAGACAAACAGTTATCCTTGGTGGATTAATGCAAAACAAAGATAACAAAATTAACAACGGATTACCCTGGTTTGCCAGATTACCATGGATCGGTAATATGTTCAGCTATCGGGAAGAAGATTTAGTTAAAACAGAACTCGTTGTTTTCTTACGACCGGTGATCACCAGAAATTCTACCATTGTTTCAGATTTACAGTCTTTCCAGAATTATTTACCAACAGCTGAACCTAAAAAAATGAAAAATTCAGTGTCAACGTCTAATGACATGAGTGGGGATGTGCAATGAGTTTGCTGCTAGACGCACTCAATCGTGCGCAAAAAAATAAATCTGATGAAGACAAATTACCTCAGGCTGCTAATGATCAAGCTCCAGAGGAAAATCATGCAAGTTTATCAACTGATAGTGTTGACATGGAAGGCCTGGATTTAGAGCCCTCTAATGATGCACACATGGATGATGGAAGCGAAGAGGTATCTCTAGAGAACCTCGACGAACAGTTTGATGAGACTCATGATGATCATGAACACAATAATGAATTGCCTAATGAAGAATTACTTTCGGAAGGACAATCATCCGCAGACGATAGTCTTGAATTTTCGGTGGAGCAAATAAACACACCAGAACCTGAATTCGGACAACACGAAGCAGTGAATTCGTCCAGTGCAAATATGTCAGATTTTAGTAATCTCAGTCTTGAAGATATTGCAGAAAAATCAGAGCCAAAAGAATCACGATTGGCAAATTTGTTAGATGAGCAACTCAGTGTCGATTCTGGCGAAATTGAAAAAGCTTACTCAGAGCTTGAGTCAAATTCGACTGTTAATGAGGAAATACCTGCAGAAACGGAAGCGTTAGGCCTTAATGATAAAGAACTTGCTAACCAACCATCAGCGAAAACTGATGAAGTCAGTGAACCGATCAAAACGGAAGAAAAACTACCAAGCTCAACTGAAACTAAAAACAGTATACTTGGTAAAAGCACATCGCTGGATATTCAAAAAATCCGTCGGCAACGTAAAATTCGTAGAGTTGTAATTACTATTAGTAGTGCAATTATAGCTAGTTTGGTTATAGCGTTTGCTGGATATTATTATTACACCGATCAAATTAATAGTTTTATGAATAACGATGGTGGAAAATTTAACCCTGCACAATTTGCTGGACGATCCTTAACACCGCCTGGCGCCGTACCACCGGAAGATTTACCACAAGTGGCAGAAACTCAGCAAGTTGAAGAAAGAGCAGTATCGATACCCGCTATACCTGCGTCAAAAAAACAAAGCGGCACGCTGTCTGGTGTTGAATCAAAAATACCGGCCAAAAAAGTTGTTGAAAAAACTCGGATTACAAAAAGTAGTAAAAAGACGCCGCAAAAGAAAACTAAGCAGTTTGTAAAAGCGAAAAAAATAGTTAAAACAAAGCCAAAACCAACAAAGGCGAATAAACCAAAACCAACTATCCGGGCACAAGTAAATCCTAGTGATTCCTCTGTATCTGAGTCAAATGTACCGATTAAAAGCCAAAAACAAGTAGACCTGGTACATCCAGTTTTGTTAAAGGCATTTGATGCTTTTCAAACGGGAGATGACAAAATAGCGAGAGAGAAGTATTTTGAAGTCTTGCGTTTAGATCATAACAATCGCGATGCATTACTTGGTCTTGCGGCAGTTGCTGTGAGACAAAATCAACTGGATTTAGCAGCGCAATTCTACACTCGCATATTACAAAGAAATCAAAGTGATAGTTTGGCAAGATCGGCTTTAGTTGGTTTGGTTGGTCAAATGGACCCAGTCAAAGCCGAAACAGAATTAAAGTTGATGTTAAACAACGAGCCAGGTGCAGGTTATTTACATTTTGCCCTGGGTAATACCTATGCATTACAAAAACGATGGCTGGAAGCACAAAACGCATTTTTTAATGCTTATCGGATTGATAGCAATAATGCTGATTATGCCTATAATCTGGCAGTAAGTCTGGATCACTTGGGTGAACGATCATCCGCGGTAAATTATTATCAAAAATCTCTAACCAATTCTTCTAAAAAAGTTGTTTCTTTTAGTTCATCTCAGGTGAAAAAGAGAATTCAACAACTGGCGCCGGGAAGTTAAGGAACCAGGTTATGAGCGCCCAGAAAAAGCCAAAACGTCTTGGTGATGTCTTACTGGAGCAAGGGCTCATCAGTCCAGACCAAATCCGAATTGCGCTGACCGAACAAAAAAGAACAAACGAACCCCTTGGGAAACTATTTGTATCACTCGGCTTTGTTACCGAATCTGTCATCCGGGATATCTTGGGGGAAGCATCTGGTCAAGACAGTATCGATGTCAAAAATGTGGTTGTTGATAGTGACGCAATAAAACTCATATCCAAATCCACCGCACAACGTTTCAAGGCTCTACCACTAACCTACGACAAAGTAAAAAATGAAATCACCTTAGCCATGGCTGATATTTTTGATGTGGTTGCGTTGGATCATATTGGCAATGTCATCGGTAATAATATCAAGCTTAATCCCAAACATGCTGGTGAAAATGACATTACCGACGCGATCGACCGCTTTTATGGTTACGAATTGTCAGTTGACGGGATATTGCTTGAACTCGATACAGGTAAAGTCGACTATTCGAAATTAGATGGCAATACACAAGAATATGATCATCCGTTGGTTCGCTTGGTCAATGCCATATTAGCAGATGCCGTCAAACGTGGTGCATCAGATGTGCATTTTGAACCAGAACGACGGTTTCTAAGAATACGTTATCGTATTGATGGTGTATTGCGCCAAATTCGGATTTTGCATATTAATTATTGGTCGGGTATGGCAGTTCGTTTAAAAGTCATGTCGAGTTTAAACATCGCAGAGACACGGGCACCTCAAGACGGGCGCATATCATTAACATTATCTGGGCATGCGGTAGATTTTCGGGTTTCAGTACATCCTACAGTTTATGGCGAAAATGTTGTTTTACGGATTTTGGATCGTAAAAGTAGCATCGTCGAACTAGATAAGTTGGATATGCATGAAGACACATTACGCATGTTGAAAATTATGCTGGCTCGACCCGAGGGAATTATTCTTGTTACGGGCCCTACGGGCAGTGGTAAAACCACAACGCTTTATTCGGTGTTAAATCACCTTAATACCGAACAAGTGAACATTATGACCTTAGAAGATCCTGTGGAATATCCCATGCAACTGATCCGACAAACATCGGTGAGTGAAGCAGCAAAAATGGATTTTGCCAATGGTATTCGTTCTATGATGCGGCAGGACCCGGACATTATTCTCGTGGGTGAGATTAGGGATGAAGATACCTCGGAGATGGCGTTTCGAGCAGCTATGACAGGCCATCAGGTTTTTTCCACTTTACATACCAATTCTGCTATTGGCGTGATTCCCAGGTTACTGGATATAGGTGTCAAACCTGCAATTATGTCGGGAAATATAATTGGTGTGGTTGCACAAAGGTTAGTGCGTCGCTTATGCGTTTCCTGTAAGCAACAGTATGAGCCGTCTGACATAGAAAATCAGTTATTAGGTGCAACTGAAGAAAATACAGACCAAAAAATATTTAAAGCAACCGGATGTAACGAATGTGATCACACGGGCTACGCTGGCCGATTGGCGTTGATGGAGGTGTTGAAATTTGATGCTGATATTGATGAATTGGTATCTAACCATGCCTCATTGCAGGAAGTGAAAAATAGAGCCATAGAAAAAGGTTTTCGAACGCTGGCAGATGATGCGGTTCGTCGCATATGGGAAGGTTTAACGAGTTTGGAAGAAGTGACTCGGGTAATTGATCTCACGGATAGGATTGCATAATTGTCATGCCAAATTTCAAATACGAAGCTATCGATGAAGAAGGCAAGATTTTCAAAGGTTTTTTAGAAGTTAATGATGAGTCCGAATTGGAGATTCGATTGCAAGGCTCCGGTAAGGAATTGCTTAGCTGTCGCGAATCCAGAGGTTTTTCCCTTTCCTTCGGCCAACAAAAGGTTACTCGACGTGATTTAATCAATTTTTGTTTTCAATTAGAGCAACAATTACGTGCAGGGATCCCATTAATTGAGGGGTTAGAGGATATACACGCATCCACAGACAATAAAAAATTACGCGAAGTAACACAAACCATTGTCGAAAAAATAAAGGAAGGCACCAAATTTTCTGATTCCTTAAAACCCTATCCACGAATATTTGACCCGGTTTTTGTCAGTTTAATTGAAGCAGGCGAAAAAAGTGGAAAATTATTAGAAATAATTGGCACTCTCTCAGAAACCATTAAATGGCAAGATGAAATTGCATCTCAAGCAAAACGTGCAACGATTTATCCGGCGTTTGTCGGGACCTCGGTATTGGGCGTTGTTGTCGCAATGATGATATTTTTAGTACCTGAACTGATCAAATTTATTAGTAGTATGGGCCGTGAATTACCTGTTCATACAAAAGTGTTGATTGCCGTTTCAGATGGCATACGAGAACATGGAATATCCATGTTAATTGGTGGATCGCTGGTTTTTATTAGTTTAAATGTCTTGCTTAAATACAACGATAAGGCGAGATATTTGTTAGACCGCTTTAAATTGAACGCGCCGGTATTTGGGGAAATCAACACTAAACTCATTTTGTCACGGTTTACAAATAACTTTGCACTTTTATATTCCTCAGGGATTACCGTATTAGAATGTTTGGAAATAAGTAAAGGCATAGTCGCAAACAAAGTATTGTCAAAAGCCTTAGATGACGCCGCTCAAAAAATATCAGAAGGTGAATCTATCAGTAAAAGTTTTACCACAACGAATCTGTTCCCAAAACTGGTTATCAGGATGTTGCAGATTGGTGAAACGACAGGGGAATTAGACAATTCACTAAAAAATATAAGTTACTTATATAATCGAGATATTGATGAATTAATGCAAAAAATGCAGGCAATGATTGGTCCAGCAATGACTGTCATTCTTGGACTAATACTTGGTTGGGTAATTCTGTCCGTGATAGGACCCATTTACGATACCTTGGGTGCGGTGACTATCTGATGGCTTTTGAAAAAGTACTCTTATATATCACTGATGAACTTGCCTATGCTTATGAGTGGGACGAAGGCAATGTTGTTAGCGAAAACAGTTTTAATCGAGATGGTATGGGTATTGTTCAATTTGGAAAATACTTGTCGGAAAGAAAAGAAAACATTTTTACAATTTTATTGAATTCTGTTGATGAAGAATACAAATTGGTAACAATGCCTCATGTTATTAAAAGACGTAAATTACTGCTGCAACGTAATATTGACAGAAACTATCGGCAACACGTTTATAAATATGGTGTCGTTCAAGGTAGGGAAAGCTTTGGGAAAAAAGAAGATCAAGTTCTACTTTCTGCGGTTGCAAATGACACCATTTTAAATACCTGGATGCAACCGGTTGTTGAGAGAAAAATTTCAATTTCCGGTATTTGTTCCATGCCTTTGGTCACTGAAAAAGTTGTGGAAAAATTGTCAATCAAGAGCAAAATGCTATTAGTCGTTACTCGAGATACGCAGGGTTTACGACTAACCTATCTCAATGAGGGCAAATTTAAGATTAGTCGTTTGGTTAAAACGGAAAAAATTGATCTGGATGAAGTCAAGCAAGAAATTGATGATGAAATTGAAAAGACGCTTTTGTATTTAGGCAGGATGAGGTTAGTATATTCTGATCAAAAACCTGATATTCTATTTATTGGTTCGAAAAAACTCTGTCAATTAATGTCTGATGGGCTGGAAAATAGTGGTACTAAAACTGCTGAGTGGATGGTTTTTGATTCAGACGTCATTGCAACAAAAATGGGTTTACCAAATGCGTCTATACGTGATGAGTCAGCGACAATTGATATGTTCATTCGCTTAATTTTGTGCAATAAGCCAATAAATCACTACGCAAATTCCGAACATGCACGTTATTACAATACGAGACGCATGCGTCGCCCTCTTGAACTGGCAAGTGCCACTTTACTTGTCTTGTTATCTCTCGCCGCCGGGATGATGTTTATTGATTCTCAGGTTCTTGAAGTTCAATCTGAAGAAGCATCACGCAATGTCAAAGTCTTAGAGGCGAAGTATTTAGCCTCCAAGGCAAAATTACCCGATTATCCCGTGCCTGCAGATGCGGTATCGGCTGGGGTGAAAACCATAGAGCTTTTATTGAATGAAAGGCCTGATCTTAGAAAACCGCTGGTAGTTCTGAGTCAAACAATCTCAAATTTTGAAAACATTCAACTTGATTTTCTGCAATGGAGTTTAGAGAAAAGGGAGGTTGTTGGTGCTGTTGTCGAAGATCAGGTTCAGCCAGAAGTTGTTTCTGACGACCCAACTGAAATGGGCGATGTTGATGTTGATGCAGAAGGTGTTAAACATTGGGTCGAGGTAATAACACTCAACGGAAAATTAAAAAAATTTAACGGAAATTATACTTCAGCAAACAACATGATTGATAAATTGGTTGGTGTCCTAAATGACAAGCCCGCGTTTCAATCAGTTTTAGCCACTCAGAAACCGGTGAATCAGAAGCCGGAGAAACGAATTTCTGGTCGAGCCGGAAAACAAACCGGTATTGAAGAATTCGCGGAGTTTAGCCTGGAAATAATTACACATGCAGCAAAACACTCTTAAACATATTGAATGGCAACTATTACGACGATCACTCATATTGTGTGTGTCTTGTCTTGGAGTTGGCTTGATTTTGTTGGTCATCAGTATGGAATATAAGTCTGAGAAAGAGGAACTCAAAGAAAGGCTAGACATTAAATTGTTGGAACTCAACAGTAAAAACAGTAAAGCTCTGAGAGATAATGAGACCTATCGGCAATACTTGCCTATGGTCAATAAGTACATGGAGCGGGGTTACATGGGAGAGGAACAACGCGTGTTATGGATAGATATATTGCGTGAGATAACAAAAGACCTAAAATTGCCCAACATGCAGTATGCCATTACTGAACAATCAGATTATGAACACAAGGGATCAGAACTTCCCATTGGAGATTTCTCAGTGGTTAATAGCGAAATGGAAGTTTCCATGAGCCTTTTTCATGAGAGAGATTTGTTTTCGTTTATTAACACACTGAACGATCGTGCGAAAGGTCTATTTTATGTTGATAAATGCTCAATACAACGCACTTTTTTTACTGGACGAAAGCGACTGGAAGATGCGAGTCTTAATGTTAAGTGCAAACTAGTATGGATTTCGGTCCAATATCCACAATTAGCGACTCAAAGTACGGTGAATAATGATGAATCGTAATAGAAAAAGTTTATTAAGCTATGTGTTTTACTTGATGTTCATTTTCACCAGCATAAGTCCTGTATTGGCCGAAAAAACTCAAAATAATGTGTTACAAAGATTGTTTTTTAGCGAATCGGAACGAACATCAATTGATAAGGTGAGAAGTCAAAAACGCGTAATAAAAACAGACGTAATTACGGATCAGAAAAAACCAGTCAAGATCAGCAAGGTAAAAAACGGGGATAAAACAAAAAGGAAATCAGCAAATAAAACAGTTGTTATTGACGGTTATATACAAAGGGAAGATGGCAAAAATGTTGTTTGGTTTAATAATACCAGTACGTTAAGCAAGTCTGACAAAATTAAACATTTGAAAATAAAATCCCGTTCAATTATCACAGAAGGAGTAGGGATTGTTTCCAGGAAAAAGAACTTACGTCTAAAACCCGGACAAGTGTTGGATATTAACACGGGAACAGTTAAGGAACGTTACAAAATTGTAGACTCATCAGCGACTGTTAAAGTCGAAAATCAGTGACGTGTGATATATTTGGCAATAAAAAATGAAACAACTTAATCAAGACAAATTTAACGCCGGTTTCACACTCATAGAAATGTCTATTGTTTTGGTGATTCTCTCTGTTGTGATTGGCTCCGGTATTTCCATCGCGCTAGTGCAGTTGGAAAATGCAAGAATCGAATCCACAAAAAAAAATCAACAGGCTGCAAAAACCGCTATTTTGAATTTTATTAGCAGAAACAATCGTATGCCATGTCCCGCTATTGCGACTCTACCTTCGACAGATGCCAGATATGGGGTAGAAGCAGTTAATCCGGGGACCTGTACTGGTACAACGCGTTTTGGCGCCGCTGCTGTTAGAAATGTGCGCGGGATTCTTCCATGGAAGTCCTTAGGGTTGACAGATCATGCTAGCGTGGACGGATATGAACGTAGAATGACGTATCAGGTATTTGTATCTCAAACAGCATTAAATCAGACAACTATTTCAGGTTTAAGAGGAAATATTATTGTCTGGGATAGCGCGGCACCCGGCGCACAAAATCAACTTAATCCAGGGTTTCCCGCTGTTGCAACCATAATATCCCACGGTAAGAATGGGCGTGGAGCGTATTTACCCATTTCTGGAAGACGCATGGGTTTACCTCGAGCCGCAGACATTGATGAACGAGAAAATGTCGACAATGATGTTAATTTCGTTGACAAGGAATACTCCGATTTAAATGTAAATCCCTTTGACGATATTGTGATGTGGATCGAACCCGTGGGCGCCATTTCAACACTCAATCAACAAGGTGATGTACCATCGCCAAACTCCGTACTCAATACACTTTTTACCACGATTCAAAATACGCTCTTGGGTTATGTCATTGCGGATAATCTCGATCCTGATGGAGCTGGTGTACAACGAACTGTTTCACGCAGATTGCCTTACGCAGATAACCGTGGAAATCCAAATGGTAACGCTGTCAATGGTGCGTTAAATGGTGTGGTTCCCTGGGTAACAATTGGTCTGACACAAGCGAATGTTACTGATCCCTGGGGTAACCTTATTCGTTATACCAATGTCGAAGCAACTCTACCAGCAGTGGGCACGGGTGGGGGTATGACGAAAAATGATCCCGCAGCTGGAAATACGGCCTATGTGATTTCTTCTGACGGAGCCGATGGCGTCCAAGGTAACCAGGATGATCAAAGCATTACCGTGCAAGTCGGTACATTGCGAGGTATTTTGGTTAACGTCAATATGGATGATGATCAAATATAGTTGCTAATCCCATGAGCAGAGCTACCACGAGTATTGCAAAATTTACCGCGATGGAAGTCATGCATAATCGCATGCTGTGGTTAGTGGCTGGGGCAGCGCTAGTGAGTATTGGTATTGGATTCTTCGGCCACTCCCTTGCAATTACTGAAAGCCAACAAATCCAGGCAACGTTTATGTCTGCCAGTTTACGCGTTTTTGCCATATTCATCGTCTGTTTGGTAGTGATAAATACGATTTCTCGTGAGTTAAATGATAAGAGTTTGGAAATGATTCTATCCTTAGCAATTACCCGCTCCAGTTATTTTTTCGGTAAACTCACTGGTTTTAATATTGTTATTCTGAGTATTGTTTTGATCTTTGCGTTGAGTTTGTTACTCGCTGCTCCCATGGTAAAAGTATTCGTTTGGGCTGTCTCACTTTACTGCGAATTATTCATGGTACTTTGTTTTAGTTTATTGTGTGTCATGACAATTCGCCAGGTGCCATTAGCAATTTGTGTTGTGTTGGGTTTTTACTTCCTAAGCCGTACCATCAATGCAGCCATACTAATGGTAGATTCACCCATTGTTGTCACCAACTCTTTGTCCAACTCATTTGTCTCAACTGTTTTACACGGCATCGCGTTTGTCATGCCAGACCTAAGTAACTTTACGCAAAGCGCTTGGTTAATTTATGGCGATATCATATGGTCAGATGTGGGCACGATCTTATTGCAGACAGCCGTTTATTCCATTTTATTAATGGGTGCGTGTTTAGTAGATTTTTATCGGAAGAGTATCTAAACGTGTTTATTATTGATCCTCAGCGGCCATTATCAGCAATCCCGAAACGCATCGTTATATTATTTGTATTAGGATTGTTGCTGCAAATCAGTTGGTATCAAGCACAATCCAATATCAGCGCACAAGCAGAAAAATTACCTACAACACCGGCCAGCGGTCTGCTTAATATGGTTTCCATGGGGGAGCCGATTGCTTTGGCAAAAATACTTATGTTGTGGTTGCAATCATTTGATAACCAACCCGGCATCAGCATACCGTTTGTTTCACTGGATTATACCGAGCTAGAACAGTGGTTTGCTCGTATCATTGAACTTGATCCAGAATCCAATTACGCGTTGTTATCAGCTTCCCGTATATATACAGAAGTGCCTGACCAGATGAAGCAACGGCAAATGATGAATTTTGTCTATGAGCAATTTCTGCAAAATCCCGAAAAAAATTGGATGTGGCTGGCCCACGTTACTGTGCTTGCCAAACATCGATTAAAAGACTCCCAACTTGCACTAAAGTATGCGCACGCTTTAGCCGATAAGAAATTAAGCAATGAAGTTCCAGCCTGGGTACGTCAGTTGGAAATTGTTGTTTTAGAAGATGTTGGTGAATTAGATGCAGTGAGATTACTTGTTGGCGGTTTGATTGAAAGCCAGTCAATTAGTGACACAAAAGAATTAATGTGGTTGGAACAACGCCTTAAAGAACTTGAAGCCAATGAGAGTGTAAATAGTCATTAAGGCCAGGCAAGTTTTTTAAACAAAAAAATAGTTAATGGATTTAAGAAGGGTGATGTCATGAAACAAAAACAATCCGGTTTCACGCTAGTGGAAATAGCGATCGTATTGGTAATTGTTGGTTTAATTTTGGGTGGTGTATTAAAAGGTCAAGAAATGATCTCAAATGCAAAAGTCCGAAATGTTATTGATCAGACTACGGCAATTCAGACAGCAGTTTATGCATTTCAAGATCGTTATCGCGCATTACCGGGTGACTTTGCAAGTGCGGCAACATCCATCCAGGGTGTGACTGGTGGTGCAAATGGTGGTAATGGCGATGGCAACGGTTTTATCAATCGAGATAATGACCGAGGATTGTTCTGGTTACATTTAGCATCAGCTGGTTTTATTACAGGTAACTATGATGGCCAGGCGACACGTAACAATCTAAATTGTGCACAAACCAGTTGTTCGCGTAATGCATTTGGTGGCGCAATGATGTTTTCATATGGCAGTGCTGCAACAGGTGCCCCGGGTAATGCACACGAGTTAAGAGTTGGTCGCAGTATTCCAGTGAGTGTACTATCAGAAATAGATCGTAAAATTGATGATGGTGCGCCTGAATCCGGATCATTTCAAACTGATAACGTTGGTCTGAATAATTGTCGAGTTGCTGGTGCCAATGGTGGTACCTACAATATCGCATCGGGTTCACAAGATTGTGCCGGTGTAAGAATAATGTAATGCTAAGTGCTGTTTTACTAAGAAAACACCCGCTATGCGGGTGTTTTTTTTGGGAATTAAAAAACAAAAAAAATTAGTCCCTAGAAACCTATTCCAATATGACTCTCTAATGGTAAGATTTGTCTAACATTAAACGCTTCCCGTATATATAAAATGTCCACAGCCATCGAATGCTCCAACGTAACAAAATCTTATGCTGAGAAAACAGTATTAGATGATATCTCCTATAAAATTAACCCTGGGGAATTGGTGGGGTTAGTTGGTGTTAATGGTGCGGGAAAAACAACAATGATCAAATCCATACTGGATTTGACTGATATCAATTCTGGTACAATTAATCTATTTGGTGTTGATCATACATGCACCGATGCGCGATCTGAGCTCGCCTATTTGCCCGAACGTTTTAATCCACCCAGTTTTTTAAAAGGCTCGGAATTCATTACTTATATGCTGGAACTCCACCAAGCTGAAGAAAAGCAAAGTAGGGTACACGCAGTGATGGAGGAGCTGGATTTTGATCCCGCAGATTTAGCTAAACCTATTCATGCATATTCAAAAGGTATGGTACAAAAAATAGGATTAGCAACCAGTTTATTGAGTAATAAACCTTTACTCATTTTGGACGAACCCATGAGTGGTTTAGATCCCAAAGCACGTAAACATTTAAAAGAAGTATTTTCACGTCTAAAACAAAAAGAAGTTACTTTGTTTATCTCGACCCATTTATTGGCAGATGCGGCACTCATTTGCAATCGACTGTTTGTGCTTCACAATGCAGGGATTGTTTTTGACGGTAGTCCGAATCAATTCTTAGAGATGTATGCATCCACTGATTTTGATGAAGCCTTTGTTAATTGTATTTCGGCAAATTAATCAGAGGTTCCTTAGCTTCGTTTAAATAATTTACTAAGCCATATAGTACAACCAAGCTTGCCGGTTTTGAATTCAATGAGAATTCGATGTGTGGCACTGTATTGATAAATTGACGACCAATTTTAGCTGGCAAAATTAGTGCATTAATAATTGGCTCCTCCCAGGAACAAGCGATGTTACGGGAGCAGTTGATTAACGGCCTTAACAATAAGGGTAGCTTAGTGTTTGACTCATTTTCTCTCATGGTGCATGGTGGTGCAGGCACACTTGGCAATGTAAAAACAGATAAAGACCATTTGCGCTATTTAGACAGTATTCATGCAGTATTGGAGTTCGGCAGAAGCATTCTAAAAAATGGCGGTAGTGCAGTTCAAGCAGTTGAAGCCTGCGCTAGTTTACTTGAGGATGATCCAGTTTTTAATGCGGGTTGTGGCTCGGTATTTAACGCAGATGGTAAAGTCGAGATGGATGCCGGTATTATGGATGGTAGCAATCTGGCAGCCGGTGCGATTGCTGGTGTTCATAATATAGCAAATCCAATAATGTTAGCCCGCAAAGTGTTAGAAGAAAGTGAGCACGTTTTGTTAATTGGTAACGGTGCCATGCGTTTTGCCGAAACCCAGGGCATATCACAAATGCCTGATCCGTATTTTTCTATCCCTGATCGAATTAAACAATATGAACATGCCAAACTGAAAGGCAAAACCATGTTGGATCACGATGATGATGCTGATACCAACACTGACGAGAAATACGGCACTATTGGCGCTGTCGCAAAAGATATAAAGGGAAATCTCGCAGCGGCTACATCAACGGGTGGTATCGTCTACAAACAATTTGGTCGTGTGGGTGATTCGCCAATTATTGGGTCTGGTGTGTATGCGGATAATGAAACCTGCGCAGTGTCTTGTACGGGATTTGGTGAAGATTTTATGCGAACAGTGTTAGCAAAATCAATTGCGGATAGATTGGAGTTTTGTGGATTATCAACTGAAAAAGTCTCAGATGCGGTCATTGAATATTTTAAAAATCGGATAGCAGGACGTGGTGGGTTTATATTAATTGATAAGCAGGGAAAGTGCATCCGCCGATTTACGACCAAAAAAATGATTCATGGCTGGATTGAAAATGGTGAACAAACCGAGTGTAGTTTTGAGTAAATCAGTACTCAAAGAACTGTCAAATGGCGTTACCTAAACCTTCCAATATTTGGTACCTGAATGGAAATAACTAATAAGAGAAATAAAGGCAATTTATGATTTCAGCTGATAACGCAGTTAAAAATCAATGCCTGCCGAGAAATACCACATAAAGCGTTGAAACTCGATGCACTTCAAATATTCGCAAGCAGCGAAGCAAGTATAAAAATATATTTATCCCATACCAACTTGATTCTATCGATTATATGCTGCTCACTTTAACGCCATGTTCCATAAGTAATCGTTTTTCTTCCCATTTTTCTCAATGCATAGCTGGAATTCTGAATCTGGGATCTTGATTCTCTGCTACTGCTAAATACCTTGTTAAATTATTCGTATTTTCTTTGCTACTCGTTTTCATATTCCTATTTATCGATTTAGGGAGGTTTTGTTCGTTTATTGTTCTCAGCATTCAGCCAGCCTACTAATAAAGCAATAACTTAAATGGTCGTTATAAAAGATATAGGTATCAATGTTTTGAGTATGAATTGATCGGCCTAATTTTCTGCGTGGATATTTGAAATTGGCTAATGATGGCCAATCAAGTCATAAAAAAGTGCACGAACTTGTAACTGGAATATGAAGATATGGATGAAATAACGAAGACCAATCTCGCAACCTTTTTAAATCCTACCATTAGGATTTTAAAAGAAATGACTGGAGTGGAAGCAATACCTAGAGATGTTTCTGTACGCAAGTGTATGTTTCCTTCCAGTGAGATAGCGGTAGTGATAGGCATCACGGGTGAATGGCGAGGTGCGTTTGTCATTAGCGCTTCCAAAGACGTGGCGCATTCGGTGGCATCAAAACTTATGGGTGGATTGGATACCAGTCAATTGGGGAATTATGATATCGCCGAAGCGATTGCCGAGTACGGAAACATTGTCGCGGGCAATGCCATGATTTCCCTGGAACAAAATGGGGACGATGTCAATATTAGTCCGCCAACAATTATTATTGGGCAAGGTGAAGAACTTAGAATCGGTGGCTTCACAGAAATGTTAATTGCAGTTTTGGACAGTGAATTGGGTGAAATTGCGGTTAGCCTAACAATGGTCAAAGTTTAAATCAGGACGAAGGTACGATGAATAAAACAGATGTAAAAACAGTGATGATCGTGGATGACACCGGATTCATGCGCAAGAAGTTACGAAAACTCTTTGAACAAAATGGACATGAAGTGGTTGCTGAGTGTGAAGATGGCAATGAAGCAGTAGATGCATTTCAAAAACACAAGCCTGATATTGTAACAATGGATATTGTAATGCCAAAGATGAGTGGCATCGCTGCAGTAAAGGCTTTGATTGAGTTAGATGAACACGCCAAAATCATTATGGTTAGTTCGTTAGGATTGGAAAACAAGGTGATGGAGGCGGCGCGAGCGGGAGCAAGCAGTTTTATTCTCAAACCGTTTACATCTGAGCAGTTAATGGAAGCAGTTGACGCGGTATTTGAAGAATCGCAGGATTAACCTGTGGGTGCTGTAAAAAGCTATGGGCAAATAAGGATGTATCAATGAGCGAAAAAACAGTAATGATAGTTGATGACGCAAAGCTAATGCGTTTAATGTTAAAACAAATCGTCGAGAGTGGCGGTTACAAAGTCGTAGCTGACTTGGAAAACGGCGAAGAACTCTTGCAACAGTATCCAGAGCATAGACCGGATCTGGTATTGCTAGACGTGATTATGCCTAAAATGAATGGTATAGAAGCATTAGAAAAAGTATTACAGATTGACCCTGGTGCAAATGTCATTATGGTTAGCTCAGCGGGTAAAGAGTCTAATATAAATAAGTCACGAGAATTAGGTGCAAAGAATTTTATTATCAAACCCTTTGATCAAACGAAGGTGCTTGACATTATGAAGTTGGTGGTTGGAAGTTAAAATACATAATAAAATTTCAATCGTCAAATGGTTTTATAACTTTTAATTGAATTATGAAAATCTTTACACTAACAACTGAACTTGCAGAATTGGTAAAGTCGCCTCGCTTTATTGTACTAGGATTCGAAGGTTTAATAACATGTTGAAATTGTCTGCCCATACAGTGAATGCATTTATTGAACCTTGTTTAAATGTGCTTGAAATGTTAACCCCAAAGGTAGGTCAGGTTGTTGTGGGAGCTGTGTACATCGAAGCAATGAAAGTGTCGAATTATGACGTTAGTATGTCATGCATGATTTCTGGTGACCTAGAAGGTAAAGTAGTAATAAGCATGAAAACTGATGTAGCTCTGGAAATTGCAGAGGATATGATGGGAGAGGCGGTTGACTCACTTGATAATGACGCGCAAAGCGCAATAAAAGAAATGATGACAATGGTAGTTGGCAATGCTGCTGTTGAGTTGGGAAAAGAAGAATTAGAAATCGAAATTGCGCCTGTTACATTCTCATACGGTTATCAAGAACACATAAGCAGCCCCAGTTGCCCTTATCCCGTCACCGTTCCATTACTTTGTGACTTGGGTACTGTTGAACTTGATTTGGCATTTTATTAAGGACAGTAAAAATGCTAACTGAGCAGAATCTTGCAAAAAAGCTTATACAAGATGGCAATATTAGTCAGCGACAAGCTGACTTTGTAATAAGTAAACTTAATGAATCTGAAAAATCCTTCGAAGAAACGCTTCTCGATCTTGAGTATATCAACGAAACGGAATTAACTGCCGCTCGTGCAAAATTACTCGGTGTACATGCGATTGATCTAAGTACCTTTCCCATTGCAGCAGATGCTGTAACAGCCATTCCAGAAACCCTTGCTCGGGAATTCAATTTAATCCCGGTGATGAAGTCACAAAATAAACTAACCATTGCAATGGTGGACCCACTAGATATGGAGTCAATCGAAACCATTGAGCGAATATCTGGTTGTCGCGTGCAACCAATGTTAAGTTCCAGAAGGGATATTCAACAGGCTATTGAAACGTATTTTGGGGTATTTGGGAAAATAAAATCCTTGTTCATCGAAGCTGGACATGACCACAAAGAACTCGGTCAAAACAAGGAAAATAGAGAAGGCCTTGAAATCACACAAATCGAAGGGCCTATTGCTCAGATCATCCAACTAATTATTGTACAGGCTGTAAATACAGGTGCCAGTGATATTCATCTGGAGCCTCTGGAAAATCGATTGAGAGTTCGTTACCGGGTGGATGGGATTTTACAAGAAGTTCTATCAATTGAAAAAGTTCATCAAGCTGCACTGACATCATCTGCAAAAATAATGTGCAGTATGGATATCGCCGAAAAACGCATACCTCAAGATGGTCGATTTCGAATTGAGGTACAAGGACGAAATATCGATTTACGTGCGTCGACATTTCCTGCTATGCATGGTGAGAAATTTGTCATTCGAATTTTGGATAAAGATAGTGCCTATGTTGAGTTGACGAAACTTGGGATTGAAGGCGAACAGTTCAAGAAACTGACAGAAGTAATTCATCAGCCTCATGGAATATTTCTGGTAACTGGACCTACCGGAAGTGGTAAAACCACTACCTTGTATTCTGTACTAAAGGAAGTCAACACGCCTTTGGTGAATGTTATTACAATGGAAGATCCTATTGAATTTGATCTCGACACGGTTAACCAAGGGCAAGTAAACGTAAAGGCAGGATTGACGTTTGCTAAAGGTTTGCGCGCGATGATGCGCCAAGATCCGGATATTGTCATGATAGGTGAAATTCGTGATAGCGAAACAGCAGAGATTGCAACCCAGGCTGCGTTGACTGGGCATTTAGTGCTAAGCACTTTGCACACAAACAGCGCGCCAGGCGCAATTGCACGTTTAACTGAAATGGGCGTTGAGCCTTTTTTAGTGGCATCTTCTCTTGCCGGCGCACTGGCCCAACGTTTGATTCGTCGTTTATGCCCTAAATGTAAAAAGGCTTATTCGCCATCCCCTGAAGTTGTACAGCATTTTAACCTGGATTCCAATGTTAAATACCAATTCTACAAAGCAGTGGGATGTAGGGAGTGCGGACGTTTGGGGTATAAGGGACGCGCTGGGATATACGAGTTTATGCCGGCAACAGATGAAATAAGGGCGATGATTGTTGCAGGCCTGTCAACCAGTGAATTACGCAAACAGGCGATTGTGGATGGTATGTTAACCCTACAAATGGATGGCATGCAAAAAGTGGTTGCGGGTGTTACAAGTCTTGAAGAAGTAATACGTGTTGCTGGCGGTGATGAGTAAAGATCATGACACAGTATCGTTATCAAACACTGGACTCTCTCGGACATCGGCACACAGGTGAGCTAGAAGCAGAGAACGAGCAGATCGCAATGTTGACCTTATCGCGTGATGAAAATGTCGTATTGGATCTATCCGAAATTAAAGAAAGAAAACAGTGGAAGCTGCTTACAACGCCGCGTTTTGTAGATGTTGATACATTACTAAGTTTTTTTAATCAGTTTGCCTTTTTAGTGCGATCCGGGTTGCCCTTGTATCAAAGCCTGGAAATGGTTATTGCTCAATTAAATGGCAAATATCTGCAAGAGGTATTGTTAGATATACGAAAGAATTTAGTGAATGGGATGTCCTTATCCCAAGCGATGAGGGCTCATCCGAATATATTTAGTGATTTGTATATCAACATGATAGTTGTGGGTGAAGGTTCAGGTGAGTTAGACGAGTCGTTTAAACGGATTGTTAAAATAATTGAAAATGAAAGGGCGTTAAAGAAGAAACTTAAAAAAATTGTTAATTACGTCATATTTATGTTGACGATATCCTTGGCTGTCATGGTAGGGATATTGTCATTTGTCTTTCCTAAGTTTGCTGCGATATTTTCTAAAGTCGGTATGGAATTACCTGCTACTACCAAATTTATGTTATTTGCCAGTGACTTTATCTTGGCTCACAAGATGACTTTACCGTTGATAATGATAGCTATCATAGGATTAACAATCATTATATTTAAAACCCAAGTAGGCAGAAGTTTAGTTGATGGACTTAAACTCAAATTGCCTTTTGTAAAATCTATTACGTTGGAAGCAGCATTGGCTGACTTTACACAAACATTAAGCAGTTTGCTCGCGTCAGGGGTGCCAGTTGTTCAAGCACTAGAAGTAGCATGTGGTGCGACAACTAATTCGGCCATGCGTCCGGTTATCAGGCGTGTGATAAACGATGTTAGAGAGGGTGAGAAATTGTCAACGGCGTTTTCCAAACATGATTTGTTTCCGCCCATTATGATTCAATTAACAGCTGCTGGAGAAAGTTCTGGTGAGCTTGATGCGATGATGGAAAATATTAATGAATATTTTAAAGAAAGAGTTGAAGATTCAGTGGTCCGCATGACGGCAATCATTGAACCTTTTATGTTAATTGTGCTTGGTGCGTTAGTACTCGCAATGGCGTTGTCAATATTCTTACCCATGTTTAATTTGGCAGGCGCGGTGAGAAGGCATTAAGTGGTTAAGTAAACTAAGGATTAGTTTTCAAAAGTGTAGGTGAAAGTAGGTAATATTATGAAGTTTGTAAATCGTTGTAGATCGACTAAATTTAAACAGGCTGAAGGTTTCACGCTGATTGAAATTATCATTGTTATGACGGTGATAGCAATCTTATTAGCTGCTGTGATTCCCGCATTCCAGGGAATGCAAGAAGAAGGTGACCTAAGTAAAGTAGAAGCAGAATTGCAGACAATAAAAACAGCAGTCATCTCCTATCGTCGCCATAATGGTTCGTATCCAGCAGATATAGCAGGGACTTTAACGGGCTCATCACCAAAAATTCTGGTCGAAATCGCAGAAGATCCATTTACCACTGATACATCAACCACACCCGATACTTATGGTTATATCACGGGTACGGATGCCAGCTTTGGGGATTATTTTATAATTTATTCACGAGGAATTGATTTGTCAGCGGATACCGCTTGGAGTGGTGCTAATGATCGTGTCGAGATAGCAGCTGGTGGAGATGATATGGTTGTTAGTAATGCAGAGGTCGCAAACTTATAACGATGATGTTGAAAACCTTAAGTCTATTTCATCAAGTTTAGTATGAGTAAGTTACTGGCAGTTAGGCAGCACGGCTTTAATTTAGTTGAAGTTACAATTGCATTGGCGTTTTTAGCAATATTGTTAATTCCGTTGAGTGAAATGTATCTGGCGAGTTACGAAGGAACTGATGATGTTGGAACGTACGATCATGCATTTAACCTCGCGCAGGATATGATGGAAGAAATTACCTCCAAGTCATTTGAAGATCCTACCGCGGGCGATGGTTCGTTTGGTACCGAAGAAGCCGCGCGAAGTGATTACGACGATGTCGATGATTATGATAATTATGGCCCTAATTCACCACCGTTAGATATTGCTGGAAATGTGTTAACTGATTATACAGGCATGAGTCGTTCGGTAGCGGTAACTAATGTAACAGACCTCAACCTAGTTAATATGCCACGCACAAGTCTTGTGGCTCAAGTGGATGGAAGCACAGATTTTAAATATGTCGTAGTAACGGTTAACTGGAATGATGGTAAGCAAACAGAAACTCTGGAAAGAATTGTGAGTAACTATTCGCGATGATCAGTAGAAAGAAAACCAAACACATTACCTTAAACAAGAATACGGGTTTTACCTTGGTAGAACAAGTGATATCCCTAGGGATATCCAGCATTATTTTGGCAATCATTATTATGGCCTATAACATTTCCATGGAAATGTTTGATGATCAACTTAGTGGGGCACAATTACGGGTTGATTTAAGAGATGCTGCAGAAACATTGAAACGGGATTTGAGGAATGCGAATGCCGTTACTTATCCTGCTGCGGCAGGGTTGCTGACAACATTCGTTTTAGATGATGATGGATTGACTTATTCATATTATGTCAATGCAAATAATCATTTAGTTAGACAACTAGGAACATCAGGCGTTGGGGGCAGAGCATTAGCAAAAAACCTTGAAGCTGGATCCTCAAGTATTACCAAAGTTGGGGATCTTTATGTGATCGAACTACAAGCATCCGTAGAACATCATGTGACAAAAATTACAAGCAGTATTAAACCAAGAAATATTTAGAGAAAATTTGTTAAAACGAAATGTGTAACTATATAGCGATCAGAAAGCAAAAAGGGTTTATTTTGTTAACCACCGTTATTATGTGTAGTGCCTTGTTGCTCACAGGGGCCGCAATGTTGTCGATGGTTGATCATCATTTTGTTGACGCTCAGTATCAACGAGATGAAGTGCAAGCTTTATTTCTTGCTGAAACAGGTGCCGAAGAAGCTATTTGGTATTTACAAAATGTAGACAGTACATGGAGTGGTGATTCACCCACGGAACATGCACTGAATAATGGTGTTTATACGATTAGCATAGATCAAAGTGCCGCGCCGATCAGAGTGATTACAGCGACAGGTTACATACCTAATATTGCTAATGCTCAAGTCCGAAAAACGATAGAAGTAACAGGAACCATGTAATGGTTTTAATTGCTCAAAATATATTCGGTTATACACTTGTTTGGCTAACAGTATTTTTAATATTGCTCATTCAAATACCCGTGATGGCAGCTGAACCGCCGTATACGGTTGATTCGAGAACACTGACCTTGCTTGACGGAAGCAGTACAGAAACAAAAGTATTTAGCACTAATGAAAATGTGACAATTCAATTCATTGACACGATTCAACATGATTTTGCTGATATTACATTAGAAGATTATACCTCATCAACGACCTATCTAGATAAACAAACTATGACTGAAACGGATAATGGTGATGGGACGTACACCTATTCGTATACCTTCAATACGAATACATTACTTGGCGGGGTTGAAGATTGGTATTATTTTTTCATCGATATGAAAGTGCCAAAAGCGAGTGTATCGGCCAATTTTGTGGTGGGAGCTGCTGCCACTCCCCATTGGATAAAAACCTATAGTGATTCAAGCTATACAACCGAAACCGACGAATTCAATATGAGTGGTACGGTATATGTTGAAGTGGTTGGTAATGATAATGGAAATTCCGTATCACAGAAGAAGGTAACAATTACTGACTATGATGATGTCAAACACATTAACGGTAGTATAACAAATGTAACCCTTTCATCAGGCGTTTATCGATTTGCTGTGGATTTGTTTACTCCATCCAATCCGTTTACTGAAAATTGGTGGCATTCCTTATTGATTCAACTCAAACAATCCGGATCTGGCGATCAGAGTTTCATTGGTTATAAACAAATTAAAATATTGCCAGCTGCTCCTGATGGTGCACGTAAGTGGGTACAGCAAAAATGGCGGGAACTTGACTAGAAAATGAGTTGGCAAGACTTAACAAAGCAACAAAAACTTAAACTGCTGCTAATTTTGTTGGTTATTGTCAGTGTCGGTATTATGTGGGTAGGTAGTCTTATAAAAAAAGAATTTACAGATCGTCAAAAAGAGATTACGCAAATTCATGGTGAACTTAATGATTTGGCGTTAGCAGAATTGGAGTTAGACAACGGGCAGGCAATTGAACAGCTTCGCAGTGAAAAGCAAACCTTGGAAAAAATGTTGCCACCTAAGCTTGGTGCACTAATGCTACTTAAAAATGCGATGGCCAACTATCAATCGAGAAATCCTATTGAGTTTATTTTACTGAAACCTCAAGAGGTACAAATTGGAGAGATAACAGAAGCGAAGGATGGAAGTCCCATTTATGGGCCCAGTATATTGCCTGTTCGAATAAGGTTTGTTTCTGATTATACGGAAATGGTTAGGTATCTACATTATTTAGAGAATCAAAATTGGTTGCTTACAACCAAGAACCTTGCTGTGAAAAGCAGTAGTAAAGTCAAAGAAAAGCTGGAGTCAGAAGTGGTAATTGCGATTTCACTTGCTGCTGGAGAACGTGAAAACTCTCAAAACGCGAATGATTTCGATTTGATACCTGCCATAGGTTTACAAAATAAAAACTCTCTCGTGTCAGAGGTAATACCTACTAAGGGCATAATGTTTGGTTCGTTAAATGAAAGAACCGTTCGAAGGAAAGCGAAAAAAGCACAGCGCAGGGGTAGTTCTTTACCGTTTCAAGTTGAAGGCCTGTGGCAAGAGGGCATTGTGGTGGATGGTGAGTTGTATCGAGAGAAACAGCGTGTAAAAGGCTGGAAAATCGTCTCCATTAATTTAACCAGTGGCGAAGTTAAATTTTCCCACGGAAATTCAAAAAAGACAGTGAAAGTTGAACAATGAGTAGATATTCCGTGCCTTTTTTTAGATTGTTTGTCTTATTGACCAGCTTAATGTTGTTTAACGGCTTAGCTCAGGCATCTAATGAAAATCAAGGAAATACCATTACCGCCAAATTTAAGGCCATGGAGATTGCAACATTACTTCGACTCATTGCTCGGGAGAGCGGTCAGTCGATAATCATTGATGGTGAAATTAAAGGCAAAATATCCATAGACTTTGAACAAACACCCGTTGAGCAAGCGCTAGAAAGTGTACTTGAAGTAGGGCAATTAGAAATGCAAAAAAACGGGAATGTGATAATCGTTCAACAGAGAGAGAAGCACTTTGTCTCTCGCAGCATTAAAGTTAACAATACCAACGCTCCCGAACTATTAGAAAAGCTAGTTAAACTATTTGGGGAGCATGTTAAACTTCAGGCTGATGACAATACCAATACAATACTGATGTCAGGTCCAGCAAATTATGGTAGAGCCATTGAGGAAATGGTTAAAAAACTTGATGCGCCAAAAAAACAAGTCATGATTGATGCAGCGATAATTGAAGTTAGTCTTAGTGACTCTAATACTATGGGTGTCAATCTAGCGAGTTTCCTACAATTGGCGAGTAATAATATTTCTGCTTCAACCTTAGGTTTTGCCAATGATCCTGCGAAAGCGATCAATCCTGTTGGTTTTTTCGGGGAGGGAAACTTATTCATTAACAAGAGTAATCGAAGTGTCGATGCCATGATCGAAGCGTTACAAACGGTCACCGACCTCAATGTACTTTCACACCCAAAAGTCATTGGTATTAATGGTGAAGAAGCTGAATTGATAGTTGGCCAAAAACTGGGATTTCGTGTCACCACCACAACAACAACTGGAACATCAGAAACAGTTGAGTTTCTCGAGGTTGGTACACAATTAAAGTTCACGCCATATATTACTGAAAATAATCAGGTGATTATGGAAATTCACCCAGAAGTGAGTGACGGTTCGATTTCAGAAGACGGCTTGCCAAACGAAACCACAACAGAAATTACAACCCAGGCCAGGGTCGCCGATGGTCAAACGATTGTACTTGGGGGGCTTATTAGAAAACGCACCCAAAAAGTTGTTGAACAAGTGCCTTTACTTGGCGATTTGCCATTAATTGGGGTGATGTTTCGGCGCTCGGTCGATACGTTGGTACGTGCAGAGATATTGGTTTTGATGACGCCACATATCGTACAAAACGGCGATGTGCTTGCTACCAAACGAGACATTGATCGGGTTAAAAATAAGTATTTAGGTAATAAGGATGTTGCTTCTGATTCTTTGATCAAACATGTGGAATGGCCCTGGCCCTGGGATGGAAACGCGCCAGAAAATATCCAGGAAGACAAATCAAATGTTAGAACTAATTAGTCATAATATTTTGAAAAACGCTGTAGGGCAAAGATTACATTGTAATCGAGGTAGGTAATCCTATGGCAAATTCAGAAAATCAGAATCAGAAAAATGATGAAGTGACAGATACTGGTCGTAAATCACTTAACCAGAATGAGATCTCGGATTTATTTTCTAATAACAAAAAGCGTAGTTCGAAAAGTTCTGAGAGGGAAAGTAATAAATTCGATTTGACATTAGACGTTGAAAAGATACACAGCAAACCCTATGATCAGGATGATATTTCGTCTAAATTTGGTATTACATCACCTATCGCAGCAAACGAAGATTCAAATTCAAAAGATAATAACCCTCAAAATCAAGTCAAATATAATACTGAGTCATCCAATTCTAGTGTGCTTAGTCAAGACGAAATATTATCTCAGATTGTTAAAAAGTTCACAGAGCAGAGCAGTGAAAAACACGATGAATCCATTTTCGACTATATCCACGATAAGGCATTAGTTGAGAAAAAACTATTTGATCAGGATGAAATATCAGCGAGTTTTAGTAATTCTCCAACATCGAACATAGAATCCAGTTTGGATTATACCCATGATAAAAACGCGATAGATGCAAAGTTATTTGATCAGGATGAAATAGCGACTGATTTTAACATTGCTCCAACATCGGGTGGTGAAAGCAATTTCGATTATACTCTCGATAAGATATTAGTCGATGAGAAACTATTTGATCAAGATGAAATATCGGCAAGTTTTAACATTGATCCAATATCGAATTCAGTATCCAACCAAGAAATCAGTGTTGAACCCAACACTAGATTAAATAATGAACCAGAAGTAAGCACCAGTAATTCACCATCTAATATTGATACGAAACCTAAGATAATTAGCTCTAGCGATATAGCAGCATTGTTTGAAAAAAGTAAAAAATCGTCATTAGAGTTGCCCGATGACGATAATAAAACAAATCGAAAAAATGAGGAGGTTAAAAAAGAAGTTCCTGATTCCAATGCGAATGACGAAAAATCAAATAAAGTATTAACACAGACAGAAATATTTTCATTATTTGCGAAAACGAAAAAGGAAAAAATGCAAGGCCAATCTGATAATGTTAAGGAAAATAAGAAAAAAGGATTGTCGATTGAAAAACCAATTGTAAGAAAAACAACGGCATTTCAAGACCGGTCAGAAATCCAAAATAACGAGTTAGAAGGCATAAAACGTTTTGTAACGCAGGTAGAGTTAGATCAATGTTATGCTGAAATTGATACACATGAGGACTTTGGTGCTATTGCGGCTGAAGCTGCCAATATAGATAAAATGCTAGCTTCCGCAGCGCTCGAACAAAATGACCTTCTTACAAAAGCCGTAAACAAATCCATAGTAGGTATTGAGATTGGCGATATGTCTGTAAAGTTTTCTCATATCTCACGTGGAAATAGAATTACTTTTATGGAGGCAATCGATATACCAGACGGTCTTACATTGGAAAACAGAGAAAGAGTTGTATTGTCTGCAATGAAAGCTATCGTTGATAAACATGCCATAAAAAAAGAGCGCGCTGTTATTTGTTTTTCGGAAAAAAGCACTCATATGCGCTTGGTTAAATTGGCGTCGTTAAACAAACCGGAATATCAAAAGGCACTAGCGTTTGAAACTAGAAAATTTATTTCGTTGAATGAACAAATCAATCCCATTGTAAACTATATCCCCTTATCAGAGATATCTGATGCCCCATCGGAGGGTTCTAGGTCGCTAGTGTTAATATCAGATCGAGATGTAATACAACGGGGGTATTCGCTTGTTAAGAAGGCTGGATTAAATGTCGTAGCAATCGACGTAGTGGGGCTTGCCATTAACCGATTTTTTCACCAAGCCTATAAGCAGACGCAATCTACCGACGTTACGGTCTTAATATCAATGAATCCTAAAGAAACGCTGTTGTCTTTTTCAGAAAATGGACACTTGGTTTGGGGGAAATATGTCACCGTTGGCGGAGCAGATTTTACGGATATTATTTCAGATACCCTAATGGTCCCAAAGGACCAGGCAGAACAATTAAAACGAAAACAATGGCAGGGTGATGCAAAAGAGCAAGCAAGACAGTCTGAAGTTCATCGTGCCATGGAGCCCGTTATTGAACATTTAGTTGGTGAAATTCGACGAGCGATTCAGTTTTATCTGGGACAAAATGGTGACGAAAAAATCATTGATCGCTTGGTTTTAAGTGGGGCATCATCCCAAATAAACGATCTTAATCGCTACCTTACTCAGTCTTTACAAATACCGGTTGTTAGATGGAATTCAACAGAGTATTTTGATCTCTCGAAACTACCACAGGGTAAGTCAAATTTTGAAGAGCAATTACCACGTTACGCGACGTCTCTTGGATTATGTTTATGGAATAAGAAAAAATCTACCGTTAATCTGATACCTAATTATTGGCAACGAATAAACTCCAAGTCAAAATCTAAGAGCAATAAATCAACAGCAAATAAGCACAGTTTTACGCTTCCAAACAGTGGTATAGGCCCATTGAGTTACATAGTGGGTGTAATTATCATTGTGTTACTTTTTGGTGTCGGCCATTTATTGAAGACAAACTTAGCCGATCTTCAAACACAGCTAGATGAAAAAAAATTACTGCTAAAAATGCAAAATAGTACGGGTATCAGAAGCGAGATGACTGCGTTACGCAAACTACGTGCAGACGTTTCAGGAAAAAGACAAGTTATCCAGAAATTACATAACAACCAAGTCAATTTAGCACATTTGTTGGGAAATTTGAGCACATTGATAGGTAGCAAGATTTCTCCAATTGCACTTGAGTATGAATCCGGAAAATTTCACTTTAGCGGTTATGCTCCGAGTACTGAAGCACTTCAAAGAATGATACATAAACTTGAAGCAGAAAGTGAATATAAAAATTTAAATGTGGGCGTAATACGCAAGTCAGACCGTCCTGGCGTGCGACGAATATATTTTGAATTAGAGTCTGAACTAAATACGAAACGTAGGATGAAATAGATTTTATACTAAAAGGATTGGTTGAAATTAATACCAAGATTTAGATTCTGTAAACAACATGGATCTTGTATTTAAGTTTACAGGTTGTATTTATTATGTGAATATAAATCCAGGGTATTCATTTCATCATGCATAGTAGCAAGTAGATATATTGTAAACCATAACGCTAACGGATATTTATAGTGAATGGATTGTAACAAAGGGTAGTAGAAATGGTAGATCTAACGGAAGATGTTCAGGATTTCTTGGTACAAGCCTATGAAGACTTGGATGTCATCGATAATGACTTAGTTGAATTAGAAAAAAATCCTTCTGATACTACTCGTGTCGATAATATTTTTCGTTGTTTACATAGTATAAAAGGATGCAGTGGTTTTGTAGAATTTAATAAGTTAGGTAACATTGCGCATGCTGGTGAAAACCTGTTGAGTAAAGTACGTGAGACTCACAATGTTAACACGATAGTTATCAGCACTTTGTTGGAAGTCGGCGATACCATTCGAAAAATGTTAAGTATCATTGAAAGTACGGGAAATGAGGGCGACAACGAATACAGTGATTTACTAAAAAAATTGCGTGACTTACAAAAGAATAACAATCAATTGGAAAATACAGCAGACAATAGTGATGATATTCAACGACTCGGTTCAATTTTGGTCGACTCAAGTTTCGTTGCCTATGATGATGTTTGCAGCGCGATTGAAGAACAAAAAAAAGGAGATTCTCGCTTTATTGGTGAGATATTGATTGACAATAATCAAGTAAAACCTGATGACATCAGTAAAGGATTACAATACCAAAAGGAAAATTCTTCACTTGTTGGTCAAACAATACGTGTTGATGTTGCATTGCTGGATAGTTTGATGTCGAGGGTAGGCGAACTTATTCTTACACGTAACCAAATTTTATCACAGGTTTCCAAATATAAAGCGACTAATTTAATTGGGGCGTCTGAACGTTTGGATCAAATCACAGATAATATACAAGAATGTATTATCGAAGCTCGGTTGCAACCGATTAATAAAGTGTGGTCTAAATTTCCTCGTGTTGTACGAGATTTGTCAGTTAAGTGTGGAAAATCAGTCGAGATTCACTTCAAAGGTGAGGAGACTGCGCTGGATAAAAGTATGATTGAAGCAATCAACGAACCCTTAGTTCATCTGATTAGGAATTCTGTGGATCATGGCATAGAAACTCCTGCAATAAGAGAAGCTGCGGGAAAACCAACACAAGGAACGCTATTGCTTCGAGCTTATCACGATAATAATGTAATGAATATTGAAGTATCAGATGATGGTTCGGGTATCGATAGCAACAAAATAAAAGAAAAAGCATTGAGTAAAAATCTGATTGATGTTGCAGATGCTGACAAATTATCTGAGAAAGACTGTCTTAACTTGATATTTCAGCCTGGGTTCTCAACAGCTAATGAAGTCACTGATATTTCAGGACGTGGCGTTGGAATGGATGTGGTTAAAACTCAGATAGAAAAGATTGGGGGTACCGTAGACATTGAAAGTCGCATAGGTGAAGGTACAACAACAGTCATCACCTTACCGTTGTCACTGGCATTAGTTCCAGCATTAATTGTTACTACGAGTGGCGAAACTTTTGCTATTCCGGCCGCCAGTCTGGAGGAGGTGATAAAACTGGAAGGCGCTGAGGCCAATCATGCGGTGCATTCGCTGCAGGAAACACAGCAAATTTGTATCAATGGAGAGGATTTACCGGTAATCGACCTCGCTAAAGAATTGATGATTAAGAATATTGGTAGCGAGAATGAAGCAGGCATCGAACAAAAGTCTGTTAGTTTGGTTGTATTGCATTCTGAAGATATAAAGTTTGCACTATTGGTGGACAGTGTGAGTGATATAGAAGATATCGTTGTAAAGTCTCAGGATAAAAATTCCCGGTCTCTATTGATATTTTCAGGCGCCACCTTCACAAGTGATGGTCGAGGTGCGCTTATTCTTGATGCTATTGGATTAAACCATGTTTATTTAAAAAATTGCTAAATGGGTCTATAGTAATTGACATGGGAATTAGGTTTTTCCACAAATATTATTTAAATGATTTTATTAACAAAACGGTTGATTGCAAGGATGATTTGTCTTAGTCGCCTTAGTATTACATTTCTGGTTCTTATTGCGCTGTTACAATTACAGGCATGTGCTTTTACGCCAGTTAATAAACACATATCAGAAGACCAGTTCGAAAAAATGTATCAAGATGCAGAAACAGCCTATGGAAATAAGGATTACACGAAAGCAGCGTCGTTATTGGAGCAATTAGCGAAGCGAGGATATTCAAAAGCTCAGTACACCTTAGGTTATTTATATTTTAACGGTCAAGGTGTCAATACTGATAGGGAGATCGCCTTACGTTGGACGCAGTTGGCCGCTAGCAAGGGATATCCAAAAGCAATTCAAGCATTACAGCAGTATTACCAAGAGATACAAAGAGTCAAGGAATCAACTGAATTACTGGGTAAAGAATCGGTTGGCAGTCCAGGCCAAAAAGGTCTCGATAAAAATGAGAATTTGTTAGGAAATCATTCCAATGATATAGAAAATGCTAAGACATCTCTAAATCTTTCATCCCAAGACTCAAACGCGAAAAAACCATTATTAATCGCAGTGCCGAGTGAGCCCAACGGTACCGTAAATGACTCGCTAGAAATGAAGTCAAAAAATGAGAAAATGCAGATTTCATCAGGACAACTGGAAGCCGGCAATCAACCACTTGAGATTAACTCCAACAGTTCGACGACGCCGGCATCAAAACCCACGTTTCAAAACAATGAGAAATGGTTATTGTCACAACCCCAAGAAAACTATACGTTACAACTGATTGCTGGCGATAATGAAGAGCGAATACGGCTCTTTATCATTGAGCACGATTTACAAGATCATGCGGTCTATTTTAAATCTTCTAAACGTAAAAATCCCTGGTATTCCGTGGTTTACGGTAGTTATTCCAGGGTAGCGTCGGCACAAAAGGCTATCGACGATTTACCCAATGAACTGCGAAATCTCACACCCTGGATTAGGGATTTTGCCAGCGTCAGGGAATACATGGTTTTTTATAATGCTTCAAAGAAATAACAACTTTCTGCAGCCAAACTTGTGACCTTAGGCTCTGGTTTCATACTAAATATCGTAGGAAAAATCTGTTCCTACATCACAAAAACGACAATTATCGTCTTTATCATTATGCACAAATAGTAACCGTATTTTTCGATATGCCAATTTTGGCCTATTGGATTGATATTAATGGGTGTGATTTTTGATAAATTGGCTCCAAATAGCAAGCGGACCGGTAAAAAATATCCTTAAGTATGAATTAGTTATTAATTTCTGCCCTGCTTTAGAGGTTAAAGAAATCGACTATATAACCGCTATTTTATTAAGCAAAGTGTAGACAACGAAAAGGTCTCCAAAAGATTACTTCTGGAGGCAAGACTAAATATTCTCCAGATAAATCGATAAAATGTAACCCTATAATGCATGAACATTCAGAATTAAAAGCAAAAAACAGAGGGTCTTATTTACCTAAGCTTGCAGTCGTTGGATTACTTGCAGTCTCACTTTGTATTTTACTTGCCTATGCAGGTTTAAGCCTCTCAAATCAAGTTTCCCAAATCAATAACAGTTGGCATAAATTAAATCATGAGTCGTCCACGTCTTCTTATAATCTTAGCCGTATCATAAGCAGCTTTGGGTATGGTGGTTTCATTCATCATTTCAAGAATTACGTATTGCGTAAGGATGGTGAACTAATCCCTCTTATTGAAGAAAGTTTGAATGAAACCAGTTCTGCGTTACGAGAATACGATAATTATGATTTAACAAATAAAGAACAGGAAGCGGTAAAAAATTTACATAGTGTGGTAACTCGATATAGTGCCAATTTAAGGCAGGCAATTTTATTCGCAGATCAGGATTTATCTGCCCAGGAAATTGATCAACGTATCAAAGTAAATGATCTTCCAGCATTAAACGCGATAAAAATATTATCTGAACGCGTGTTAGCCAATACGAGACATCAAACCAACGAGACAACAGTTAGTCTTGATGAAACACAGTCTTTAATTCGTACTAGTTCATTACTAATACCGCTTGTTATTTTAGTGGCGGCAATTCTTATGTTTTATTTGAGACAGATTGGTAAAGCCAACGAGAAGATTAGAGAGACGGGAAAACAAGTAAAAGACCTTATTAACGCTGCGCCAGATGCCATGTTAATCGTAAACGGCAGTGGTATTATTTCCAGTGGCAATGAGCAAGCTTCGAGTCTATTTGGTTATGAAGCGAAAGAATTTGAAGGTATGTTAGTTGAAAACCTGATACCTGATCGATTTCGTCCCGGACATGCTGATTTACGTAACTCTGCAATGAGCAATACCAAGAAACGGATGCTTAATGACAATGCAGAGTTTATTGCCTTGAACAGTTCGGGAAAAGAAATACCGGTTGATATTAATTTGAGTTTTTCAGAACGGAATGGAGAAAAAATTGCAATTGCCACCATTCGTGATATTAGTATACGGAAAAATACAGAAAAAGCGCTGCGACATAGTGAGGAAACATTAAATCGGGCGCAACGTGTTGCTCATTTAGGTAGCTGGGAATGGGATTTGGGAAATAATGAATTATTCTGGTCAGATGAGATTTATCACATCTTAGGATTAAATCCTAAAGAAATTTATCCAGACTACGGATTACTTTTATCTTATATCCACCCAGAAGATAGAAAGAAAGTTGCAAATGAAGTTAATGCTTCAGTAATCCATGAACGGTCATTTGAAATTTATCATAGAGTTGTTCGAACCGATGGTGAAGTGCGATATCTTCATCAGCGTGGTGAAATATTTAAAAACAAGGCGGGTGAAGTTGAACATTTGATATGTTCTGCGATGGATATCACCGAACAAAAACTCATTGAAGATAATTTGCGAGCGGTACAAATTGAAGCGGAAAAAGCAAATAAAGCGTTAGAAGATAGCGCCAGAAATTCCCGCTTATTAAGGGATGTGGCGAGTATTGCCAATGCCGTGAGTAGTAGTAAACAAGCCTTGGAATTAACCCAGCAAATAGTTTGTAGTTACATGGGTTGGTCATTCAGTCATGTGTATTTTCGCGAAAATACTACAGATAGCAATGATGATGAATCGAGTATCTATGTCTCATCCGATATTTGGTTTGAGAAAAATCATGGTCAATTTGAACAGTTTAAACACCTTACAAAGGAAACTAAATTCAAATATGGTGAAGGCATGCCAGGCCGTGTGGCTAAGTCAATTAATCCTGAATGGGTTGATGATGTCGCTGTAGACGAGAGTTTTTTACGAAATAAAGCAATAGAGAATATACCATTTCACAGTGCTTTCGCTTTTCCTGTGATTGCTAACGGGGAAGTGACTGCTGTGATGGAGTGCTTTTCAGAAAGAACGGAAAGCTGTGAACCCGAATTACTGGAATTGCTTTTTGTCGTGGGTGTGGAATTGGGCTATGTCATTGAACGAAAACGTGTTGAGACACAATTGCAAACAGCCCGAGAAGAAGCGGAAATTGCGAACAAAGCAAAATCAGATTTTCTTGCTACTATGAGTCATGAAATACGAACACCCATGAATGGCGTTGTTGGTATGTTACATTTATTGGGTAATACGTCGTTGGATACCAAGCAAAAGCGTTTTGTAGAAACTGCATCAGGCTCAAGTGAAGTATTACTAAATGTTATTAATGATATTTTAGATTTCTCAAAAATTGAAGCTGATAAATTAGAACTTGAAGATATTGCATTTGAATTGGACTCCTTGATTGAGGAAACTGCAGTTTTATTTTCTACCGCTGGACAGAAAAATAATTTTGAACTGATTTGTAATATAGCGCCAGATTTACCAAGCCAGGTACTGGGGGACCCAACCCGAATACGCCAAATTTTAAGTAATTTTTTGAGCAATGCAATTAAATTTACAAAAGAAGGTGAGATTGTATTGTATGCTAGATACACCAATAACAATGTTGAACTGGGTGTATCTGACACCGGTATTGGCATGACAGAAGAGCAAAAAGCCAAAATACTCGAGCCTTTTACGCAAGCTGATAGTTCGACCACAAGAAATTATGGTGGTACAGGTCTAGGTTTAGCAATCACATCGCGTTTGATAGAAGCCATGAACGGTGAATTAGTGATAGATAGCACGCCTGGCAAAGGATCGAATTTTCATTTTCAAATCCCGCTTCAAGTTATTGACTCGGTTGATGAGAAAAAGGAAAACGCTTGTCTATCTGAGCGACGAATACTGGTAGTAGAAAGTAATGAAACCACAGGTAAAGTCATATCAAATTATCTTAATAAGTGGCATATCATGTCGGTAGAGCATTCTTTTAATGGCGAAGATGCTTTAGCGCAACTGCAAAACGCTGTGGAGAATGAATCAGCTTATGATATTGTCATATTAGATTCTCAATTACCAGATATGGAGGGGGTTCAATTAGCTAGGAAAATTCGTTCTGACAATACCTTAAGTAAAACACTTCTCATTTTACTCAGTTCTCTTGAGATGGCAGAGTCGATAGTTGAATTGGATGCGTGTTTGCCTAAACCCTTACGTCAGTCGGATTTGTATAACTGTTTACTTGATATTACAGGTAATCAAGTAATTTCGGTATCCGGTCGGGCAATGAATGACTCTTTACAAGATGTTTGGTTTTGGGGTTATAGGCTCTTACTTGTGGATGATAACTTAGTTAATCAGGAAGTTGCTAAGGAAATTCTACTTAATGTTGGCTTTGAAGTGGACGTGAAAAACAATGGCTTGGAAGCAACCCAAGCAGTGAAAGCAAATAAATATGATGTTGTTTTGATGGATATTCAAATGCCAGTTATGGATGGCTTAGAGGCGACGCAAAAAATTAGAGCGTGGGGTGGAGAGTATTCCAGCCTACCAATAATAGCTATGACGGCCAACGCATTAGATTCAGATGTAAAAGAGAGTTTAGCAGCTGGTATGGACGCTCATCTTTCAAAACCTATAAATCCTAACAAAATGTTTGCAACTCTTATGCGTTGGCTTGCTCCTCGTCAGCGAGAAGAGACGGAATATGTATACACCTGTGATATTGATCTGGATTCTCTACCGGAACTACCGGGAATTGATGTGAGAAAGGTTGCTGAAACCTATGGCTTGGATTTGGAAAGATTGACAGTAATACTTAATATGTTTAGAGAGAAGCATGCGGATACTGCAAAAGATGTTGAGGCGTGTATTCGCGATGGTAATCTCACTGATGCTGCAAAACTATTACATAAAGTTAAAGGTAGTAGCGGTACGTTTGGCGCAGACAAGTTATATGAAAAGGTTCGCGAGGTGGAGAAATGTTGTTTAGATGGAAATACGGAAGCTGCCCTCAGTGAGTTGAATACCTTACATCAGTGCTTCGATGAAGTACTGAGTAGTATAAACAGTCTTGATGAAAATGATCAACCCAAATCTGATGTTGCATAATTTGGGAATTTACGAGAGATTGATCAACTATGTAATTTTATTGATCAATGAGAAACCTACCTGCTTGAAAGAACAATTCGAGGTTGATTTCTTGGAATAATGAGATGAAAGTTTATCCAATACCAGCATAATTTGTAGCATATATCTTACCGTGGTGACTGTTGTTTTTCGAACAAGTTGAGCTTTTCAGTTTCAGCTCATTTCAAAGGGCAAAAATACAGTCGTTTAATTAATTGCGTACAATATAATAACAATAAATACATCCAGCCTTTCGCAATTATCGTGTTATACGTCTTTCTTTTGATGTCTAGTCGTTTTATGTTTTTGTTTTTTACTTGTGGGGGTAAGGAACGAAAATTAATTTCACTTCGTAAAAAATAATATTGAAATCAATTCAATAAGCAAGGGGGGTGTATGTATAAAAAGTACTCAGTACAACAAAAAGCACAAACTATGATGATACTCGGATTATTTCTGAGTGTTTCGGCCTGTAAAATCGTCCAGACTGAAAATGGCGAGATTAAAACCACCAACTCCACAAAAACCACCGTAGTAGAAACAGATATTGTCGCAAAAGAACCCGTTTCATCCGGTTCCACTGATCCTGTGAATCACCATGATCATGGTAATGATGTCCATGACGATGGTGTGCCGGTTGAATATGTTGAAGAAGGGCCGATTGAATTTAAGTATCTAAAAATAAATAATCAATTAGTAAAAATTGATTTAAATTCGATTAATAATGTTGGCATGAATGGTAAGAACAGTAATGTCACGCTAACAAACAAAAACGAAAAAGTAGAATCGGTAGAATTCGAATATGGGCCTAATGGTATTGATACTATGCACAATAGTATCACGCTAATCCTTCGTTCACTTAGCGGTGATCAAAGCTTGCATATTAATTTCTATTCGTATCAGTACATGGAACATGGGCATGATGCTTTTTTTGATCAAAACATTTCGATAAATTATGATGATTATAAAAATGGGTATTTTGCGTCGACCCACAACAACACATTGGATGGAATGGAAGAATTTATCGCAATTAAAGCCGGTAAGTTTTCTGTGCGGATCTTACCGCTTCTAAAGTATCTTGAAGCAAACCAACATTCGAATTACAAGCATCAAAAAATCGATCCCAATTTTCCACAAGATTATAATATTGTTGATCAATTATTTTCTGATGATTTATTTTCACTTCGCATTAGTATGGGTAACAATATCAATTATCAGGGGCAGACAATGTGGGCACTGAACAATTGTATTTACTCATCTAACGATAGCGCACCAGCAGACATCGATGATATCTGTAAAGCCTACCTGGTACTTAATTAATGCGGTCGACAAAATTCGAGGTGAACAATATGATTGGAGCAGTTAAACAAATAAATCTGTTCGGAGTAATTGCAGTTTTGGTGGTCAGCGGAGTAGCGTATGCGTCTGATTTATCCCCAACCAAAACGAAAGCCAAAGTGAGAGTTGGTGAGGTTTTTGTTGATGGGATTCAATCGAGTTCTGGCAGTGTTTCCTCAATTGATCAGTTTGTAGCAGAACGGCCACAATTGCGTGTTGATCGGATTGCTAATTATGTGGGAAACAAAATAACGATTAGCAGTAATCATTTTCGATATTCGGAAAATGGAATAGATACAATCGATAATCATTGGCAGATTGTTGATGAAGATGGAAATGAAATCATTAGCCAGCAAGGTCAATATCGCCTTGAATGGACGCCCGAAGCAGCGGGTACGTTTACCGTACGATATACGATTACAGAAAATGATCTTGAAGCCAGTGTTACTGAAAAAATATATGTGTTGAATAAGGTTGATCAGGAAACTGATATATTCGATCTTTTTTGGACAATGAGTGAGAAAATCATTGGCACTTGGTCAGGTGAGATCCTTAGCCAACACGGGGATTCTACGCATGTGACAGCTGTTTTTTATGATGATGGAACTTATGTGATATCTCGTTTAATGCGTACCGATCATTATCCGCCTTTTCCACCTTATCCAATCGTTGATAAACCCTACCCAGTGGACTTTTATCCCATACCACCACCTGGCATTCATTATGATGAAGCGATGGGTTTCAGATTTCCTCACGAACCTTATTCCGGTTTATCCTTTATTAATGAGGCAGGTAATTTTGAATTACTGGACATTTGGGCAAATGGAGAAGCGTTAGGTTATATGTATCCTACACCCTACGCGATTGGTAGTACGGAGAATATGAAACAGATTCGCTTTACGGATGATTATGACATGATGTTTTTCAATATAGCCAAAGGCGAATATTATTATGGCGAAACTGAAACCTATGTATTGTCTCGTATTAGCGAGTTCGCAGAGCCACCAAGTTTGGAAGTTATTCGAGAGCAGCTTAATGGTGAGTGGCGTGGAACAGTTATGACTCCCTGGGCTACACCTTATGAAGTTGAGTTCGAATTTGATGTTGAGGGTGGATATACGGCCTCCAGTATAGGCGAAACCATGCTCTATGATGGCGAGGCAATGGGAGTGGTTTCACCGCTGTATTTTGGTGCGAAAGATCAGAATATGGAGATTAATCAAGTTGAGCTTAGTGATTTTGAGGATGGTAAAGTTTCAGGGGAAATTAGCCTAAGTCTAAAAAATGGAGATGTTGTCAAAGGTACTATAAGTGATATGGAAATGGCGATTGATTATTCGGTTGTTGTTTTTACTTTTCAGCATTATGGGAAATATGGTCCCATTCAATATGTCTTAGAAAAACAATAAATAATAGGAAAAAAAGCCTCCCAGTGCATGGGCGCTGGGAGGTTGTTAATTCTGGTCCAAGATTTCAGCTGTTTCAATAACATACTTGCAATTTATAGCCAAATTCATTTCTATTTAAGTTATCCCGCGTGATAATTTAGCTTCCGTTCTCTAAAATGTGTTTTCTCTATGTGCAGGCCTTCGCGTTGGATTTTTCTCATTTTTGCCTGCGTCTTTGGGCTGCCCTTAAGTGCAGCGATCCACAATGTTGACAATAAAAATTCACTGTGCAATGACTTAAGTGGACAACCTTTTTGTCAAATATCTGCAGCGCTCAATGCCGCGAGTAATGGTGATGAAATACGAATTGGCTCCGGTATTTACTTTGATAATTTGGTGATCGATAAAAAAATCCTCATTGCGGGTATAGAAGATCAGGCTGTAATTATTGATGCAGACCATCGATCAAATGTTATTAGAGTAGAACCCGGTGTTCATGCGCAAATAAAAAATATTACACTACAACACGGATCTGCAGAAAACGGTGGTGGTATTTATAACGAAGGTTCGCTGCTTATTAACAATGTCAATGTCATCAATAATGTGGCGAAATTTAGTGGTGGCGGCATTTATAATGCCAGCTCTGTTAGTGGCAGTTTGTTTATTAAAAAAAGCACCGTTCAATTCAATCAATCGTTAGGTAATGATGTTCGAAATATTAAATACGGTGGTGGTGGAATTTTTAGTGATGCACCGTTATTCATTGAGAATTCCATGATCAGAAATAATGTTGCGGTAGATAATGGTGGTGGTATTTACAGTATATTTTCGGGTCGCAAAAAATCCAGCGATGGGGAGAAAATTGCGGAAAAACTGGGAATTAGCACCAAACCGAAACGCCAGCGAACACTCAATCGTAAAAAGGACTTAGGAGCCGTTAGTATAAAACAAAGTGACATTAGCCATAATCAGTCGAATGCCGGCGGTGGCATCTATATGCACGGTGTGATGAAAATTAAAAACGCCACAATCAGTCACAATTACGCGACCAATGGATTACGATCGGCCGGCGGTGGACTGTTTGTTCATTTTGATACCACACTGGATATGTCCAATGTTTTACTAAATTTTAACAAAGCGTCTTTTCGAGGCGGTGGCGTACGTTTTTATTCAGTGGGTATCGGCAAGTTTCACAATGTGTCTATTATTGATAATGCCATTGAGTTGGGATACGGTGAGGGAGCGGGTTTTTTTATTATAAAGGGTGAAAAGTCGTTAGAGTTAGGTAACACTTTAATTGCGAGAAATTTTGTAAAAGAAAAAATACTTGATGACTGTCGGGGAAACTTTATTTCTTTGGGGAATAATTATCTGAGCAGTATCAAACATTGTGCGGGTTATGATGCCAGTTTGGATATTTATCAACACTATGAACCCACGCAGAGCATTTATCAGTGGAATGAAAAGTTGCAGAGGTATGCTGTTCCTGTTCATAGCCCATTAGTAGATAAAGGTAGTCAAACAAACTGCGTTAATGCTTTGGGTAAAAATATTATTGATGATGTTTATGGACAAAAACGTCGAATAACCACTGAATTAAATAAAAACACAGGTTGTAGTATTGGTGCGATTGAGTACTGAGTAAGTGCTTAATTATTAGTAGCGACTTCACAGCATTGTGATAGAAAATTAAAGTACATTCACATACTCTTGGCGCATCGAAAGCCTTGACCGGCTTGTATGGTATCGGGGTGAAGTCGAGATCGATAGGCAGCGCGTTGGTAGTGAGTGAGAAAATAGTGACCATCTTTTCCAAATCCTGACCCGCGAACGGACTTAAATTTTTTGCCATAGTCTTTATGACTATAATCCGAATTTGGGTAGGCTTGATACCAATCATCCACCCATTCGTAAACGTTACCAGCTAGGTCCATTACCCCATAAAGCGATTTATCTTTTGGATATGAACCAACCGGGGCGACACCATCATCCCAATATTCTTCACCAACATTACTCCAGCCTGCCAGCCATTTATCCCCAAACACAAATTCAGATGCCTCTGTGCCGCGAGCGGCTTTTTCCCATTCTTGTTCTGTTGGTAAGCGTTTATTGCGAAATTGACAATACTGATTGGCGTCATGCCAGCTAACGTGACTTACCGGTAATGTATCCTGGTATTTCCAACGTTCTTCAATAAGTTTTAATAGTTCGCGTTTGCCTAACTTTCTGGAATCCACATCTAGGCGCATTACATTGACAATGATTTCACGCAAGCTTTTTTCATCCATGGCTTTTACCCTTGATGCTTTAAAACTAAAGGCGTATCCGTTTTTTAACCAAAAATTTGGAATAGCGTAACCAGTTTTGGCGATAAACTCTTTAAAAGATGCATTAGATACTTCGTATTTGTCTATATAGAAATCATCTAGTAAGACTTTGTGTCTGGGGTGTTCATTGAGAAACCAGGGTTCGCGCGAACCATATTGTTTCCAATAATCATTGGGATCTGTTTTATCGCTTCCCATAATGAATTCGCCTTTTGGGATTTTGATTAACGATTCTTCAATTGCATGGCTTTGAGACACTGATATACAGATTATAAAAAGGCTGTAGTGGACGGTTTTTGCCCAGTTAATATTGCGGATTTTATGGTATGAAAACATGGCTTATGGTGCTGAAATAAGTTGATATAACGGTGAAAGTTATCAATCTGTTAGGTTTAGACATCTAAACGAACAGTGTTTGTACTATTTTGGTGTAACGTTCCGAATATCATAACAGTCATGATGAGCTTGCGTAACATAATAAATAGATCGCAAGACCTCAATATTATTCATTTTTTTCTAAAAATAACGTAAGCTGTAAGCCACATCACAGACGAATTAAAACTCCGAGATTATACTGAGCATCAACATTAGCTTGTTACATTTGAACAAAGAATAAACGCTCCAAGAGTCCAGTTATTGAGCATTAGTGAGGTCTAAACCAGTGTTTGTAGAAAAAGAAAATAATTTGAATGAAACAGAATCTCATGCAGAGAAAGCTTGTCGGCAAGCATTGGCAAACGCCGGTTTTGCCTTTGGCACACCAGCTTCATTTCATTGGTCGCAACTGATTAATCCACGTGGTGATAAGCGAGCTGCAATTGAGGCTTATAAAACTCTACTGACTGAAGAAGAAAATAGTAAATCTGCACTTGAAGGCTTAGCTTATTTGTACCAGGTTATGGGTAATCAAAACGAAGCCCAATATTATCGAAAAAAATTAAAGCAAGTCGAAGTATCGGAGTACGGTATTTTAGAGAACGATGCTGCAGAAGTTGTTGAATACTTACTGGCAAAAACTGGCGAAGCAGAAAAACCTGCACGTGTACCAGAAACATTTGTTTCTGCTCATTTCGATAAATATGCAGAAATTTTTGATGTGTCACTGACAGAACAACTACAGTATGCTGGGCCGCAATTAATTCTGAATCAATTGGAATCCTTTGGCAATGTCAATAATAAAAAATTAAACGTTGTTGACCTCGGTTGTGGAACGGGTTTAGTGGGCATTGCGCTTTCTCAATATGCCTCAAATTTGGTAGGAGTGGATTTGTCTCCTAAAATGCTTGAAAAAGCAGCTGAACGTGATTGTTATTCTGAGTTGATTTCAAGTGATATTGAGGCTTATTTGAAATCTCAACAAAACTCCTTTGATTTGGCCTGTGCGGGTGAAGTTTTCAATTACTATGGTGATTTAAGCTCAGTGTTTGAATCGGTAAAAAATGCATTGTCACCTGCGGGATTATTTATCTTCACTGTTGAAGCCTATGATCATGAAGAATTTAAGCTATGCAATACAGGTAGGTTTCAACATCATTCTGATTACGTAAAAGGCATAGCAAAAAAATCAGGTTTTGAAGTTTTGAACGAAGAAAGTGTTGTACTGCGAAAAGAACGTGATAAAGCAGTGAATGGACTAATTTATTGCTTGCGCGCATAAGCGTTTAATCGAATTGATTGGAATTATGAAAAATATTATCTGGATTATTGAAGAGAAAAAACAATGTCAGTATTAACACAATCTGGAAAATTTATCGCAATTGAATCCTCACTCGGATCAGATGAACTCATGCTATTATCATTTTCGGGTACGGAAAGTATATCAACACCGTTTAATTTTCAGCTTGAGTTACTTTCATTGAACCACGATATCAAAGCAAACGAAATTGTCGGTCAAACCGTTGATGTCAAATTAGAATTGTCAGATCGTTCACCGCGATATTTTAATGGTTACATTATGCAATGGGTAGCAGGCCCTATACATGCCAATGGATATCGTATTTATCAGGCTGAAATGGTTCCCTGGTTTCAATTGTTAACATTAAACAACGATTGTCGAATTTTTCAAAATATGGATGTTAAAGCGATTATCGAAGAGGTCTTTGGTTCAAGAGGTTATTCAGACTTTACCATATCGACACAGCGTGGTTTTAGAGAACGGGAGTATACCGTACAATATCGTGAATCAGATTTACAGTTTGTTTCTCGTTTGCTAGAAGAAGAGGGCATTTACTATTTCTTTGAACATGTGCAAGGCAAACACACGATGGTAATTGCTGATGCAGCCAGTAATTATGTGGATTGTGCTGAAAAAGAAGCGCATTTTTATGATGGCGGCCGATCGGGAGATCAGTTGACTGAATGGGTAAACGAATATAATTTGATTCCCGGTAAATGGACACAGACAGACTATAACTTTAAAACACCGAGCACTGACATAAGCACAAACGTTGATACAGTTGTAGACCTTCCCACTATCTCCTCATTTGAACAGTATGATTATCCTGGTTTGTATGAAAAACGCGGTGATGGTGATGGTTTAACAAAAATAAGGATTGAGGAAGAGGAAACGACTCATAATATTGTATCATCATCCGGTAGTTACCGTAGCTTTACCGCTGGTGGTAAATTTAAGTTGGCCACTCACGAAATTGATGCTGAAAAAGGGAAAGAATACGTATTAATCAGTGTCTCTCATTACGCGCGTGAAAACAGTTATGATTTAGGGGAGGGCGGTGCTCATGAATACAATAATAGTTTTCAATGTATACCCTCAAAAATTGCATACCGGCCGAGACAAATCACACGTAAACCTTTTGTTCAAGGGCCTCAAACGGCCATTGTAGTGGGCCCCTCTGGAGAGGAAATCTACACCGATGAATTCGGACGAATCAAAGTGCAGTTTTTCTGGGATCGAGTCGGTGAAAAAAACGAAAACAGTTCGTGTTTTATTAGAGTCGCACAACAGTGGGCAGGTAAGAACTGGGGAGCCATATTTCTTCCGCGTATTGGTCATGAGGTGATTGTAAGCTTTCTCGAAGGCGACCCGGATTCACCTTTAGTCACAGGCTGTGTCTACAACGCCGAAAATATGCCTCCTTATGAACTGCCGGCCAATAAAACACAAAGTGGCTGGAAAACGCGATCTACCAAAGAAGGCGGTACTGCAAACTTTAATGAATTGCGTTTTGAAGACTTGAAGGGTAGTGAAGAGATTTATATTCATGCTGAGAAAGATCAAAATAATGTGGTGGAAAATGATGAAACTACCACCGTAGGACATGATAGAACTGAAGATGTCGGTAATGATGAAAAAATTTCGATTGGACATGATAGAACGGAAGATGTTGGCAATGATGAGACTGTTGATATTGGCAATAATCGATCTTTGTCAGTAGGAAACAATGAGAGCATCACCGTTGGTAACAATCGCACTGATTCAGTTGGAAACAATGAAGATATTAGTATAGGTAAGAACCGTAATGAACAAGTTGGCGATAATGAAACGATTGCAATTGGGAAAAACCAAGAGATTCAAATAGGTAAAAATCAGGATGAAGATATTGGGGATAATCGAAAAATTGCAGTGGGTAAAAATGATACCTTGGATGTAGGAAAAAAACTTAATATTATTGCAGGTGATCAAATTACGCTAAAGTGCGGTAAATCCAGCATAATTATGAAAAAAGATGGCAAGATACAGATTTCCGGTAAAGAGCTTAATGTGAAAATGAGTGGCAATATAAAAATGAAAGGTTCTAAAATTGCTCAAAACTAATGGCAGTTTTAATAAGGTAAACATATGAAAATTCAACAGCAAGATGTACTTCAACAGGCATTTAACCAAACCCGAAAAGGGATTGTATTAGAAGTCATGGATGAAGGATTGATCCTGATTCAGGATAATGCAGATACCAATGCAATATATCCTTGTTATTTCTTACGCACGGCAGCCGGTGCGCTTCCACAAATTCACACGAATGACCCAGTCATATATCGAGTGCCAGAACTCAATGAGGACTATGGTGTTGTACTTGGTGTTATCGAAAAATATACGTCACTAGACAACAAAGTAGCAAAGAAACTAAAAAAACAAGAAATCAGTCAAATGACGACATTGGAAGATAAAGTCTTGCACATTAAAGCAGATGATGGCTTGGTTATCGAATGTGGTAAGTCTTCAATCATATTAACCAAGGATGGCAAGGTGCAAATCAAGGGCGACAATTTACTGAGTCGGGCAAGAGGTATGAACAAAATCAAAGGCGCTGGCGTCAATATTAACTAAAGGTAGTATTTAATTCATGGCATATCAAGGCCTGGATAATAAGACAAAATCTGAAGCTGAAATGGCGTTGTTAGCCGACGAGAATGGTCGGGATGTTTTACTCGTTCTAGTAAAAACCAGTTACGACATCGCAGAAGATGGAACGCTTTCTTTCTCGGAAGAACAAGAGCCTATTTGTTTTGAAGGTGAGTATTTTGGTGAGCCTGGTTTAAGTAGTTTAAAAATTGCTCCCGAAGCGAACTTTGAGAAATTGGCAACGGATGTTGTGCTTATAGGTCATGGTTATGCGCCGGGTGGACAACCAGTGGCTCAATTCGACGTGGGATTACAAGTGGCTAGTATGCGGCAACACATTCGTATTTTTGGTGACCGCGTCTGGCAAAAAAGAATCACTGCTAAAAAAATTGTGACCTGGGTAATGACGAAACCTCAACCTGTAGTGAAAATTCCTCTAATCTACGAAAAAGCATTTGGGGGAAAAGACTTAACGCCAGATGACAATAAACATTACGCATTTGAACCACGTAATTTAGTTGGTACTGGCATCATTGCCAAGTCCAGTAAGTTAGAAGAAATCCCACTCCCAAATTTAGAAGATCCTAAACACTTAATAGAATCACCTGCCGATAGACCAGAACCCCTGAGTATGGGTTTTGTTTCACCTGATTGGCAACCCAGGTTAACTTATGCAGGTACCTACGACAAAAATTGGGAACAAACTCGACTTCCAATGTTACCCACAGATTTCAAGCGAGAGTTTTTTAATGCTGCGCATCCCAGGCTTAAAGCGCAAAGTTTTTTATTGGGCAGTGAACAAGTTCACATCATTAATGCCTGTCCGCAAGGTAAACTAAGTTTCACGATGCCAGGTGAGAAACCAGAAATTGAAATAACATTTCAATATGAAGAACCAAAACCATTGGATGTTAAATTAGATACTGTATTTATCAATACGGATGACATGAAGTTAACGCTTCTTTGGCGAGCGACTCAAGGTGTATTTAACCGAATATATGACATGGAAAAAATCGTGGTTGATGCAATAAAACCTCCACAAAATATTATTCCAGAAGATTATGAACTGGTTGTATGATAAAGCAGAATAGTTTGCGAGATAGGAGAGAATAATTATGGGTGTTACAGTTGGTGTAAATAATTTGTCAGTAGTGCATAAAAGTAGTAGTGGAGTGACAATTGCCTTCCCCGATGTTTGTAAAACACCAATTCCTCCTGCGGGACCTGTTCCTATTCCTTATCCAAATATTGCAAAGTCAAGTGATACAGCTAAAGGAACAAAAAAAGTGAAATGTGATGGAAATCCTGTTTGCGTTAAAGATTCCAATTTTAGTACCAGTGTGGGTGATGAACCAGGCACTGCTAAAGGTGTAGTATCAAGTAAAACGAAAGGTAAAGCAGAATTTGTAATGTATTCTATGGATGTGAAATTTGAAGGTAAGAATGTTCCAAGAGCATTTGATATTATGCTGCATAATGATAAAAATACGCCACCGTTTCCGGTTTTACAGGCACCAATTATTGTGGTTTCAAAAGAAGAAAAACCGCAGTGTCTTGTGTGTGATAAAGATTTATAAAAGGTTTATCAACTAGAAATGTCAATAGCTATCAGTAATATTGGATTAGTGAGTTGCAATGGCTTGGATGTGGTGACAAGTTGCGCTTCTATGAGAGCTGGTGTTTCAAGATCGTCAGATTTAAATTGTTCTGTATTAATAGAAGAGGAATTGGAAGAAGAGAAAATAACTGGTTTCCCAATAAATGGATTTACATCTGGCTTTCAGGGGCTCGCACTATATTTGAAACTGGCAAATGCCGCCATTGAAGATATGCTTAAGTACCAAAAATTAAATTTTAGTGTCTTGTCCGATTTAGATTTATATATTTGTTTACCAGAAATAAAAAGTGAGGAACATTTCGATATAAACAATTTGTTGTATCAAGAATTTCCTTCAAGACTGGCTTCAATGTTTCCAGGAAATATTAACAATAAAAAAATAGAATTGTTTCCAGATGGTCACGTATCAACACTAAAAGCACTTAAATATTTAGATTCACAAATAGAGAATGGCAAAACAAATGGTGCGATTATTGTTAGTGTTGACTCCTTAGTGAACTCAACTGATATACAATATTATGCAAGTCAAGGTCGTCTTAAAACTCCAAATTCGCCAGTTGGAATTATGCCAGGTGAAGCTGCTGTAGCAATGGTAGTTACGAGTGAAAATTACGCCAATTTAAATCAAATTGAAGTTAATGCGCTAATACATCAATTAACTTTAGTTCATGATGAGAATAATTTTCTGTCAGATCAACCAATTTACGGGTCCACGATAGCAGAGTTGTTCTGCTTGGCTACCGAAGGAAATGGTATCGCAGAGTTTTATATTGATTTAGATGGAGATAAGCAACGAGCAGTTGATTGGGGACATGGTAGTACAATTCTTAATGAACGATTAACTACCATGCCCACAAAAATGAATTGCCCGTCTGAGTTCTTAGGAAACACGGGTGCGGCAAGCGCTGCCATTGCGGTATGTAATAGTATTAGATCCTTTGCAAGGCGTTATTCAATTGAATCGAGTATTTTAATTTTAAGTAATTCGGAAAGTGGCGAGCGCGGCGCAGCGATCGTGACAGCAGTGTAATTTGACTAAATAGGTGGGATAATGGCTGACGACGTACATGGGGATTTTGATCCGAATGAGAGGTGGCACGGAAAAGGATACGGTTGCATATGGAAGCACGAAATTAAAAAAGGATTGGAGGAATGTGACTATCGTAAAAACGGTTATGATATTTCAAAGGATGATAGGACAAGCGTTTATAATGGCGATCACTTTAATGCAGCGAAAAAATTAAAGTATATAGACGCTAATGGAACGCCAAGTGATCAAGCAGCAAGTGATTTGGCCGATGCTCGAATGCAAGAATTTCCAGCTGGTAAAGACGCAGCATGGAAGGCAAAATGGTTAGAAAACTTAAAAAATCCATTTGGGTTGCTGGCTGTAGATAAAAATGCATGGCACATTGATCATATTTTTGATAATGGCTCAACTAAAGTAATGCCATGGTGGGGAAGCAATCGTAAATTAACAACACCAAAATCAAATTTTTTACCTCAGCCGCATAAGGGATGGCACTATATGTTTCCTTATAAGCACACTTATCACCATTTGATCGAAAAAGACTCTTTCCTAACATATGTCATAAATGCGCCTGTGCCAAGTTCGGCAGTTACACAATTTAGAAGAAAAAAAATAGTGATTACAAAAAAGTACTTGCATTGGAACATTAACAATAAAAACAATGTAATACTATTACCCAACGAAGTACCACATGCAGAAGTTGTAGAGTTACCCTGCCATTGTCCTTGGGATACCTGTTCGCATCCAAAATATAGTTCAATTTTGAAAACAAAACTAGAAAAAGTGAAAAAGAAAATAGATGCGGCAGTTGAAGATGGGGATCATCCCAAAATTAAGGATGCTGAAAAAATATTAACAAATACTCAAGATGAATTATATACAGAAGTAAAAGATATAAAAGGGCCGCTATAGTTATTGATAAGGATGTAACATCAAATGACAAATCAAAAGTACGAATATTTTACTAGGGGTATGTTAGAAGACCCTAAAGCTGCTGCAATAAATTATTTTTTTAATATAGATAAACCACATAAGTTTGATGACGGTGTTAAGATGTTTAATAATTGTGCGTCAGATGTTTATGCCACTTTAGATCCTCAAAATGGTGACCTACTAACGGATATTCTATACAATTTTACCGATCTCTTCGTTGTAAATGAAAAAACTAAAGAAATTTTATTCAAGGAAGGTTTGGATAAAGACTTTATCGAATATATTCCGTTTCAATTGAAAAATAAGAAAAAGAAGATTATTAAAGGTGTGCAATATTATATTGTAAATCCTACAAATAAAATAGAGTGTGTCGATAGATCCAGTTCGAAATTCTCTACGAGAGATGACGGGGTAACAATTATTGAAATTAGTTGCTTACATCTTATTAACGATAAAATTCCAAAAGATGCCAAATTATTTCGTTTAAAGGAATGTTCAAATATTATAGTTTATCGATCTGATCTGATAAACGTTTTCAAAAAAAATAAACTTAGTGGATTACCATTGTCAGCAATGGGTGAAAAAATATGGTAGATACTAATAGTTTGTCTAATTATAAAAAACCAAATTGGATTATTCGATGGATACCTATTACTAGCATTGTTATATTCCTAGCGAAGAATTTTTGGTTGACTATTCACAATAAAAATATATATGTCTATCTAGGTGAATATAGTGAGCTTTGAAGAGCTGGGTAGCTGTCTAATTAATTCAGAGATAATATTAAAAAAGAAAATAAGTGGTTTAGTGTCCAATGGTCCGGATGGTGAAATTTACACTCAAGTTGGCGATATATTTCATAGATTAGGGTGTGGTTCTCTTCTGATGGATTTAGACGTCCATAACTTTGATACTTATTTGTATTGTGGTGGTATTGCGTATTTGGAACAATTGCGCTTTTCCAAAAGGGGTGTAATTGATAATTATTATTCTTGGTTAGCACATGCGACACCATTTATTGATGCACTTGCAATAAACGCTCATTCTCTTGCCTTGTCCATTAGTGAAAATTGCAATAGAAAAAGTTATGCAACTCAAGGTGAAGATCAAGATAGGCATAATTATATGTTATGTTTATTTGAACTGATTGAATCACCTAAAACAGAAATAGAGGACAGCAAAATATATTCTAAATATAAGGAACTCAATGCTGATGATAACGAAGCGGAAGTACTTGCGATAGAATCAATATATACAAGGGATCAAAACCAATTCGATGAAACGATAGTAGAATTCATCGATTCTTGGAAAACTGATGTAAATAATCGTTTATCACAAAAATTGATCGAGCCATACGATATCCCGATTACTCCCTATATTTGTATTGAAGGATTAGCGCTTTTGTACTTGGCTCGTTTGCATGGTATGAATGTATATTCAAATTATCCCTATATACCTGGAGAAGTATTAAATTCTCGACATAGCGACTTTCCAACAAATTTTTCGATTTTATAACTTATGTTAGAAAAAATAATTCAATCCGAAATTTATAGTGAAAATATTGGGGAAATAGGTTTTTTATTACTAAATCATCAAGATTATATGATCGATAATGATATTTCATGGTTACATGGAGTTGAATTACAAGACCGGCTAAGAGCGCATCTTGATTGCCTCATTTTAGGTGAAGATCTAGCAGTAGAAGTTATTCAACATATGTTAGAAACTGGAGATGACGACGAATTTCTTGGGGCGTGTTATGCCCAAGCTGCCATAAAAACACAGAGTAACATAAAACATGAGATATTAATTAAACTATTTTGTGATGATATAAGTGATTCACATCCACTCATAGCTTTGGCATCCAAGAATTCAACAAGTACCAATCTCTCAAATAATTTGTTGTCTCTTGTGGATGACAAGGACCCACTGATCAGAGCAGTGGTTATCGATGTTATAGGCTATCGAGGTGATGCGGATCCACGTCGCATATGGCCGCGATTCCACGACGAAGATGAATCAGTAAAGGTCGCTGCTATGCTAGCCGTCATGCGCCTAGGTTTCAAAGAAGCTGTTCCAGCAATGGAACAAGCGGTATTAGAAAATAAAGACTTGTTTAATGAACATTGTGTTTTTCCTCTACTCATGTTGGGTTCGCAAAAGGCGTTACAATTTTCTCGATTAGCTTGTCAATCTGCTGATTATGTTAAACCACAATATCCAATTTATCTCGCTCTGGGTGGTAATCAAGACGACATCAAATATATTCTCAAATCATTAGATTTTAACGATATGTCACTTGCAGTATTGGAGGCGTTAGGTATTTTTGGCTCGTTAGCAGGAGTGAAAACACTAATGCAATATTTGTCTTCTGAGGATGATGAAGAAAAACTTGCAGCAGCCAAGTCTTTAAACCAGCTATCTGGTGCTCAGCTTTTTGAAATGGCAACAGTTGTTGAAAAAGATGAGGATGATATAGATGCTGAAGAAATTACCGGTAAACCCGCTGCAGCAGGTGATGATACGCAAGCCGGTGACGAACGCGTGATCGAAGTCAAGCAGGATTGCACTGATTTAGAGCGGTGGACGAATTGGTGGCAGGAAAACAATGCGAGGTTTGATCCTTCAATACGTTATCGTTTTGGTAAACCTTATTCCTTTTTGCTCTGTTTGGAGGAAATCACTCATCCTGAATCAAATTATGCTGATCGGCAACGTGCCTATAACGAAATTGTGATGCGATCAGGGCACCATATTCAATTTGAGCCAGACTGGTTTATAGACAAGCAAATCGAAGCACTAAAACAATGGCAAACCTGGTGGAACGAAAATAAGACTAAGTTGAGTAATCAGTGGATGTTTAATGGGATTTAGAATTAGTTCTTGTCCGAGTTGCAAACATGTTAAAGCGCTTTTCTTACATCTAATTTCATGTATATAAATTCCCATTAATTGCGTGAGGGACTGTTTCACAAAGATACTTGAAATTAGCAGGATATAATGAGAACTGGTACAAAAAGCAAAATATGCCTTAGAATTTGAAATGTTTAAAATTATTAAATTAGTCAAACAGGTAAGTGAAAATAGTGACATATCACAAAAAAACCGGTATGAACTATAAGTAATCCTGCTATTACCCGATGATGGGCTCGTTTTATCTAATATCCCATTTAACGTCACAAAAATTAAAATTTCAGTCAATAAATTGCATTGACCGAACGCTATAATCTTTATCCAGCGATCAAGTAAATCAAGTTTTCATGGCAGAAGAGCGTCGAAAAAAATTCAGGGTTTCGGTTACCAGGCCAGTTGTTATTCAATTGAGCAGTGGTAAAAAGGTTCATGCTTATATCTCAGACTTTGCGGAAAATGGGATGGGAGTACTTACCAGCGTACCGGCCGAAATAGGTGCCAAATTAGTTTTTATCTTTTCATTGCCCATTGGTAACGATATTCATGACCTGCGGTTAGTCGGGGAAATTATGTACTGCCGCATTAGAGCCGATAAGTATATTAATGGCGTAGCGTTTCCAGATCTCTCACCGGAGCTTCATAAAATAATAAAAAAATATATTCTCAGTGTACGCAGTAAGCGAGCTTAACCTGATGGTTGGTTTGCAGACACGCCTCTGATCACGAATCGACCTTGACTCGTTAATCCTGATCCCTCAGGATTACTATCATGACATATCACGTTGTATGCACCTGAATCTAACATCTGAAATCCCCAAGCGCGATTACAGGCATCTGCCATCCATTTGATTTGATCAACCATTTTCTTATCTGCAAAGTCTTTGGAATTAAGGGGTGATTTAAATGAAATTATGTTGGTGGAAAATATGGCTTCATTGTTTTGAAATGCGCTATGCGTGGTTTCATCAATAATATAATTTTGCGAATTATTGTAACTGATTTCAGTGGCAATTAACTCCAAACCGAACCAGATATTCCGAAAGCCGCGATAAGTGGAAGATTCAATAACAGGATTGAGAGATATTTTAACGGGCAATTGACGTTGAGCTTCAGTTATATTGGAAATTACATCGGCGCTTACATCACCCAGCAATGGAGAAATAGTTTTTGATGTGTATGGCAAGTTAAGTTTATAACTAATACCATAGGCACTACTATTATTATTGCCTGCGTTGCGTAGATCGCCACTCACGTTCATGTGATAAAAACTGCCTACTTTAATCAGTGAGACTTCAGATATGTCTCGACCGGGTGGGTATCCACCCCATAATTCTGCTTCATTACCCACAATTTTTCGAGAGAATTTTGGGTTTTTAGGGTCACTTACATCATAGAATGCAATGGCATCGGCTGAACGTATTTCTGGATAGAAGGGAAGAGTTGATGTTTCCAGCGGTTTGGGAATGGGAATTTCTCCTCGTTGAAACACAGGGGAGAGTTTCGCTAGTTTAAATTTTCCTTCCAATGTAAATGAATAATTTTGAAACGCAATGGCGAGTGTATTTTCCACCCGGCTGATTCGCGCCGGGTGATTAAAATTTCCGGGGTTGTATTGATTATTGCATTGGACTTTGGTCTGACATTTATTCAACCTTTGCCACCATACCACCCGCGCTGGCATATTTGGTTTGAAATGCTGTGGTTGGTGTTTATCAATACCTTCCACTTCAACTACCCAGAGAAGTCCATAATAATTTTGCGATGTGCTAAACATGAAATAAGCATTACCGTTCTGATCGGGCAATCGCGCAGAAGCTTGGGTATGTTCTACGGGGCTTTGGTAAATGCTAGGGTTGTTAAAAAGCGATACGCCAAGAAGATTAATATCAAAATTGGGTGCCCAGTCACCGATATCGCTGTAATTAACTGGTAGGCAATAATTTCCATTTCCGTCAAAACTGCCTTCAATATTGCAATCATCAAACTTACATTGTGCAACGGGAATACACTTGTCGTAATTTATAGTGACAAAGGAATTTGGTCCGCCAGAATTTTGATCGAGTAATTCCCAGCCTGTCAAAGCATTAAATTTATTTTGGCCGAGGGAAAGGGAGTCTAATTCAGTTGGTTCAAAGACGGGGATGTTATCAGTCATTTCATTGATTTTAGAATTGCTATAAATAATAATAACAGTAAATACTAATAAAGTTATTAGCAACGGTTTACGAATGAAAATCGCAAGAATAGATTTTATGTTCTTGATTTTATAATGCAACATATGGAACACCCTTAATCTAAGACAATAATATAAGGTGTTATGTTCTTTATACGTGAAAAAAAAGTGAATTCACATACATCAAAGCTTTAAAAATATTTATCAGTATGATTAAAGAATTTTAATCTTATTTAGATCGAGCTTCTCTAGTTGGCCGATATTCTTTCGAATAACCGTGTTATCTTCTGCGGTAAGGTATTTAGCAACGAAAAAAGACAAAAGCTTTTAATAAACTAAATAGTTAAAGTCGCTAAAGTATCAAGAGCTTGAGTAAGACCATGATCAAAATTGTTTACTAATTAATTAAAGCTCTGCGAACAATGGCCTAGCGTATTGCCTTGTCAATTAGCCAAATGCAGAATAGTTTCAAATCTAACTATCCACAATTTATGCCGACCAAAGAACATATTATTCTGTTTGGCTATTAATTAGCAGACCCAATTTCCTTGAATTAATTGGTGTTCGGAAAACATTGAAATCATTGGACCAATCCGAATTTTATCTTCGTTTTTTACTGACCAGACAGGAATAATTCCATTATTAGCAATCACGGGTGCGGTTGATTCTGTCAATAATATTTCAGCTGTGGGTTTTACGGTATGTTCATCATCCTCTTCATAGGTGTGCAGCGGTAAGCCAGAAACTTCTGAAATTTGACCGGGTTTAAATTGCCATTGGTTTTCGCTGTACGATTCTGCAAGTAAAAGCAAACACGCGAATCCTGCATTTCCCCATAAATAATTATTGTGGTTAGGCTCAGGCATTTCTTCAAATTCGAAGGATTCAACAGCTTTTGTTTTTAAGCCATAGGGTAGTCGCAACAAAAAACGTGGAAATAACAACGCAAGATGTTTTGCTTGTGCAGAATCTCGCAAGAATTTCCAAGCCTTAACGATATTGCCATCTCTGGTCATCTGCCAGTCATCGGGGTCAGGATGTGATGCAAGGCTTTGGCAAGATAACAAATGTGGTGATGCCGCAGAAATAAAAGAGATTTGGCAAGCTTCGGCATGTTTCCCCATTCTTTCAAGAAAGAAAATATCATTGGCATTATCTTCAATTTGATAATCACCAAACCAGACTGACCACGGCGTTGCTCCAGGGACATTATGGTAGGGATCAATCAATTGTTTATATATCTCAGTATTACTGATCTCATCACAGTCAACGAATGTGGCCAAGCGATTTTTATCAATATCCAGTGTAAAGAGTTTGAGTTTACTGTCTGTAACAGTTTTCTTAACCAAAAAATAAAGCCCGCGCCAAGTGCTTTCCAGTGCTTGAAATTGTGGGTGATGTAATATTGTATTCATCAGCTCGCTGATTGAGGTGTCAACAGAGTTGATATATTCCTGTTTTTTAGGATCAGGTGATGGGATAATATGTGGTGCTACAATGTCACGTATTAAACTGCTTGCTAAATCACTTGATTTCTCCGTTGCTGTTTCTTGGCGTTTTGTGGTTTCCATTAGCAGGGAATCTAATAAATTACCTTCAGAAGATTGTTCATTTGATTCAGGGGCTATTTCAGCGGGTTGTGATGCTGGCACCGTGCTTTCAATTTGCAGTTCCGCCGCCGCTTCGGCAAATGTAGCTTGATTGGATAATTTTCTACGTAATGTTCGCAATTGTGAAAAAATTGGTAATTGATCAAATAAGGAATCAGGTTCAAAATCTTCAAGTGTTTTAAATGATAAATCAAGTGAATGTTTATCTTGAATACTTAATTTTAGACTTGGTTGTATTGAAGCGAGAACATCATCAAAATTGTCTCTATCGATTTGCTTTATTTTTAGTTGATTTCCATCATTTGCATTGCCAGACAAGTTTGCGAAGATTAAGGCATGAAACGGATTCTTGTTAGAGTGTGCTGCATGGGAAGACTGTGACGTATTGCTGCCTATATGAATACCACCAATTTCTATACCTGGTTTTGTCATGCTATTGATTCCTACCTAAAAGTGATGCGGTTAAATACCTGAACTTATATCAAGTAATCGTTTGTAATCTTCGAGTATGGACACGAGTACTGGATGGTCCGAATTGTAATTTGATTCCATTAAAAAAATTGCTTCCTGATATTGTGTTTCTGCTTCCTTATATCGTTTTTGTTCTTGATATAAATTTGCGAACCGAGCCATAGTAAGCGCAATTCGGGGGTGTTTGTCTCCGAATATGGATCGTTGTAATTCCATGGACTGACGATACAGTGGCTCCGACTTTCCAAACTTTCCACGTAGGGCGTATATGTTTGCAACATCTAACAAACTGTCAACAATATCGAGATGTTCAGGATTGAGCGTAGTTTTACGTATGTTTAGTGCGGTCAGAAAATATTTTTCTGCTTGCGCATAATCTTGTTTTATTAATAAGAGTTCAGCGTAGTTATTAGCCGTTGCCGCATAGAGTGGGTGTTTGTCACCAACAGTTTTGTCCAGCAAAGCCAAAGAATCGAGATAATAGTTTTCTGCTTCGTCGTGTTTACCTTCACTGACAAACAAAACGCCCTGATTATTCAAGTTAGTGGCATATTGAGGATGATTTTTACCAAAAGTTGCCTCTAAAATGCTATTTGCTTTACTGTAGGCATTATGAGCGGCGGTAAAGTTATTTTCATTCCGAAAATAAATCGCTTGATTATTTAAATTAATTGCGCGAATTGGGTGGTTTTCGTTAACAATCAGTTTAAATATTCGATCTGCATTTGTTATATATTGATTGGCTTTTTCAAACTGCCCAAGTTTTAAGTAGGCTGAAGCAATGCTATTAATACTTTCTGCAGTTTTAACATTGCTTGCGCCCATATGTTCTGAAAATATGTCAATTGCTTCATTATACAGTGGAATGGCCTGTTCATACTTTCCATTAACTATCATTCTATCGGCAATATCATTAAGAACAGATGCAACAAAAACATTGCTGCGCCCGAAATAATTAATTCGAATATCCAGTGCCTTTTTTTGCTGATTTGAGGCATCCATATAATGGCCTTGAGCTGAGGAGAGTTTGCCTTGTTGTAAGAAGAGTTGGGCGAATAATGGGTGGCCATTTCTAAAACGTTTATTGAGCACATTGGATGCCGATTTTAACTCTGTTTTAGCATTTCCATATTGCGCAAGTGTTTCATGAATTTCAGCAATAACCAGTGAACTGCGAATAGTGCTTGGGTGATTTTCTGCTAAGGTTTTTTGTTTCTTCTTTAGAATTGCTTGGTGTCTGCTGAGAGATTTTTGATAGTTTGCTTGTGCATTATCAAGGTTTGCTAATCCAAATAAATTATTAGTAAACGCATAACTTTCCGTATCGGACAGTGATTTTAAAATATTCTGAGATTTTATATAAAAACTTTCAGCAGGGGTGAATTGCCCCAGCTGTAACGAAACTGTGGCCAATAAGGTGAAATCAGAGGCGGTTTTTCTATGATTTAAACCATATGTTTTTTTATCTAACTCAATTACCTTTAGTGCCAGTGCATGGGCTAAACGATAATTTCCTAGTGCTAAAGCCAATTCTGCCTGACCCGTATAGGTATCCAATATGGGCTTGGCCTCGGGTGATAAGTAGCTGAGTTGGATATCAAGGCAATCTTCAAACTCTTTTCCAGCTTGACTATATTGACCTAAAATCGTATTTGCTTTTGCTAAATAATAGAGAACATCTGCAATTATCAAATCATCTTCATTTGATTTTATGGTCTGCTTGGTTTTTAATTTATTTAACAGTGATTGCACCTTTTCAAAATTTGCAAGCAAGTAGTCAATTTTCACTAAGTTCAATACACTTTCGAAATAGGGTTTGCTTTCCTGTCCGTGTTCGATTTCTTGAATAGTAACAACTTCTTCGTAAAGGATAGTTGCTTGTTCATATTTTTTTAATTTGACGTAGACGAAGGCCAGATTATTGAGATGTGGCACACGATTAGGATCTTCGGGGTCTAATGTCGTATCCCAGTTTTCCAATGAATCTTCGAACATAGGTTCGGCAGCCGAGTATTTTTCTTGTACCATGTACAAATTGGCAAGAGAATCAACAATAGCTAACCGTTTGGGATCATTAGGTGATAATGTCAGTTGATAATTTTCTAAAATCTTCAGGTATAAGGCCTCAGCTGGTTCGAAACGTTGTCGGTGTTTATAAACATCGATGAGTTTAAGATAATGGGCAATTAAAATAGTATTATTTGGTAATAAGCTACGTTCCCATATTGCCAGAGCCCGCTCATAGTATTCTTCTGCCGAACCATAGTTATTTTCGTTTAATGCAATATCCCCCAAAGCATTAACGAATATCGCTAAATCGGGATGATGTTTGCCAAGAGTTTTATTGTGTTGAGTGATAATTTCGTTGACTTGTTGAGAATTACGCATGTTTCTAGGCATAACATTGAAAGATTGTTTAATTCTCTCTATAAACACTTTTTTAACTTCAGCTTGGTCATCTTGACTAGCACGCATACCATCAAGATAGAAATTAATTGCAGCCGATTCTTTTAAGCCTAATTGATGAATTAATCCAATCCAGTATCGACTATTAAGCAGTTCAATGTTATTTCCTGCATTCCAATTTTGAGTTTGGGTTAACAGTTGTTTAAAGTCGGTGTCTGCGAGGTCCTGACGAATAAAATCCAGTTTTGCTTTTAGTAATGCATCGCTGGATGAATATGCGCGTGTCGTTTCGTTTAAATAAACATAGGCATGTGACATTGAAGCTAATAAAGCTTCATTTTTTTCTCGAGAATTTAAATCGATGTAGCGTTTAAACGAAGCCAATACTTGTGGTGCAATGTTTAGTTTATTAGGAGGCACTTGATCGGCAACAATGACGCGAGATGCCACACCCGATCGAATAGACTCAGGCTCTGCTACAGGTTGTTGAGTTATTGGAGATGTAACCGGGGGTTGTGGTTGGTCATCGATTTTTTGTGGCGTTTCTTTTACTGTGCCTATATAGATTGCTGTTGCCGCAGCACCAGCTAAAACTGATGTGATCAGAAAAATTTTTAACGCTGAACTAGTAGCTACTGCTGACATGAGAGGTATCCGCGATCATTTTAATGATTGAGCTAATTATGAGCATTTGCCCAGCGTTTATATTTATTAATGCTGAACTGGATTGTCTATTATAAACAAAAGGCTACACGATTAAAAACAGTCATCTAAAAGACTTAGCGAATATTTCGCATTATTTTCGAGCGTTGCTTCAGAAAAAATTTGGACCGCGTTTTAGGATTGTGTCGCGCGGGTGCGGGTAAGGATGCAGCTAATTCGATTGCTTGTGTTTCATTCAATTGGGAAGCGGATTTACCCCAGTAAGCTTGTGATGCTGATTCGATACCATAAATCCCCTGGCCAAACTCAGCAATGTTGAGATAAATAGTTAAGATACGACTCTTTTTTAGATTTTGTTCCATGGAAAAAGTAAGCAAGACTTCATGCCATTTTCTCAGTGGGTTGCGCGAACTGCTCAAGAAAAGGTTTTTCACCGTCTGTTGGGAAATGGAAGATGCGCCATAGATCAGTTGTTTTTTTTCCCAATTGTATTGCATGGCCTTTTTAAATGCATCGGTATCAATACCGGCGTGTTGATAAAATCTGAAGTCTTCTGCCGCCAACACGGCATTTACCATGACATCTGGTATTTCTTGCCACTCAATGTTTTGCCAACGTAATTTTGGTAGTTGCCGATTTTGCCAACTCTTTCGTTCATAGTCTTCGATGAATTGCGATTTGATAATTGGTCCTTCGGCATACCACTTCCAATCAGGCCATATGGCTATTAAATAACCTGCATCTATGAGGAATACAGCAATAATTAGGCGAATAAACCACCTAATGGTAGTTTGAAAACGTGGAAATAACTGAATTAATGTCTCGTTATTGACTGGATTTGCGGTTTCAGAGAGATTTTCTGCGGGAGTTTTAGTGTTAGCCATGGAAAATGAGGAATAACCTAAGAGACGATTGAGATCTGAGATTTACAAGGCTCATGCCGAATTTTACCGTCTCCCTGGAATATTTTGAAAACTCTCAATAAATCAAGGAGAAAGCGGTTAATTTTAGAAAAAAGCTAAAATGGAAATTCGCGGATTTTAAGTGCAGCATAGCTCTAGCAAATGTTCTCCTTTTTTCCGTAAATTAGCTCAAGATTTGAAATTGATTGCCGTAGTTTATAGAAGAATGACAATTTTAACGCTGCTGAGCGCAGAGTAGGCTTGGCGAGTAAGACAAAATTCGATGAATCAGGATTAATAATATGAGTGCAAAATCTGGCAGCGCAAATCGCGATACCTTGATGAAGTCTGTTGATGAACGAACTAAATTGGCTGGGGCTAATCGCTTGGAAGTGTTGCTCTTTAGTTTGGGATTTAATAGAACCTCTGGAAGAGAAGAAGTTTTTGGTATCAATGTATTTAAAGTGCGAGAGGTTTTGAACGCGCCAGAAATTACTCACGCGCCAGATATGCCACCTGCTGTTGAAGGTTTGGTAAGTTTACGGGGTGTCATGGTTCCTGTTGTTAATGTCTCAAAATTTTGTGGCATGGATGTAGAAAATCCTCCCACCGTTTTAATTGTGACTGAATATAACAAACAAACTCAAGCATTATTGGTGGATTCCGTTGAGCATATTCTTAGAATGGAATGGAATGATATTAAAGTGCCACCACCAATGTTAGCCCATCAATTTGGTGGTTTGTTAACAGCCGTAACAGAAATTGAAGATGGTCGAATCGTTATGATTCTTGATGTGGAACGTGTTTTATCTGAAACAGATCAATACGGTAAAGACATTGATGACTTTAAAGGTATTGATAAAATTGAAGATGATCTTACCATTTTATATGCCGATGATTCATCGATGGCAAGGAAGCAAATCGAAAAAACACTGACGCACCTTGGAATATCATTCATAGGAACGCGAAATGGTAGCGAGGCCTGGCAAACTTTACTGGAATATAAAGAACGTGCCGAAAAGTTGGAAAAACCCATTTCTGAATTTATTTCAGCTGTTTTAACGGATGTTGAAATGCCAGAAATGGATGGTTATGTGCTAACGAAAAATATCAAAAACGACCCAATTTTATCAGAGATACCAATTTTAATGCATTCATCTTTATCCGCAGAAGCCAATATTAATATGGGTAAGACAGTTGGCGCAGATATCTATGTTGCTAAATTTAGCGCACGAGAATTATCTGAGTCGATACGTGTTTTACAAAAGATGTGTCTTGAGCGTATTGAAAAAGCAAAACGGGGAGATGTAGAGGATATGTAATAGACATATGTAATACGATATGTTTGATTTCTTCACTCATCAATAAAGCGACTATTTGTTCTACCAATAGTCGCTTTTTCATTTTTGGGTATTCCCATTTTTAAACCACCAAAAATTCTGGATCTCAGGTTTATAAAACCCTAATTTTCTCAAGTCTTTGGTCATGTAAGTCGATCTATTTATTAGGATTATTGCATTTTCATTAAATTGGATTGGACTTATGTTGCCCTTTGTAATAGCGAAATTAATATCTTTACGAGTTAATCCTCTGATTTTTAGCCTTATCGTAACTGTCACATTTTCGAAAGCATTTGCTGCAACTGTGGAATCCAATGAAGATTTTTTGTTGGAAGATCTTTTACAAGAACTTGAACAAGTTACAGCGATAGCGACCAGGACTAAACTCAACATCGATTATGTACCAGGCATGGTGACGGTACTGCATGGTAGAGATTTAGAAAAACAAGGTATTCATACTTTTACAGAAGCACTACAAACAGTGCCAGGGGTTGAAATCACAGTTTCAGATGAAGGGCAAAGCAATTATGTGATGCGGGGTATTGGAAAAAGTTTTTCGTCTGGCAAAATAAAAATGTTGATAAATGGTCGAGCAATGAATGCTGCATTAACCGCAGCTAGCACGATTTCAGTTATTCCGCTGTCTCTGGTTGAGAGAATCGAAGTGATTCGTGGACCAGGCTCCGCCGTATACGGTGAATATGCATATGCGGGAGTTGTTAATGTTGTTTTGCGAAAGGATAGTCAGCTTTTTTACGGCGGTAGTTTTCATAACAAACATACGGTTGGGCTAAGTTGGTCTAATTACGAATCAGATAACTCACTTAAGTACTTGTTTAATTTTTCCGCCCACAATAACGAAGGAAAACAGGTAAACATGGGTGATGATTATTTAAAAGCAACTAATCACCCATTATTTTCGCCTATTTCAAATTCTCCGGGTAAAAGTAATGAAGCTGAAAGAATTTTTACTAGCGCATTACAAGTAACCTATAAGGATACTCATTGGGATTCATTCTTTGCACATCAACATGTTGGTGACTATTTTGGATATCAAAATGCATTGCCACCGGTCGTAGAACCTCTGAGAAAAGTAATTACCGCTTCATCTGATCTGGATCAAGGTTTTAAGATAAGCCAAGGATTTTCTGGCCAAGCAAGCATTGGGGCTCGGTATTATGCTTTGCGTGGTGAGCTTCATCACTTTCTTCCCGATAATTTTCCCGATATCACTTCTGCAGACCCAAATACAATGATTCCGACGAAGTATTTCACTGAAGGTGTTTTAGGTAGCCCAAATTATACTGAATATGAAGCCCATGGCAGTTTTGAACTGAATTATACGAATATCAAAAATCATGATTTACTGTTTGGTGTGCATGGTGTTGTTATCGAGCAGGGCGATACATGGGCGCGGCGAAATCAAGAATTTGTCGATCATGACCTTGATCCAAATACGGCGCCGGTAATCAGGATCGTTCCGCTGCAAAATTATCGTGGGGTTGACAATTGGCTTACTGAAAATAACAGGCGTAAAATTGCCAGTGTTTATGCCCAGGATCAATGGCAAATAACAGATCCACTAACCTTAACAATTGGCGGTCGTTACGACAGTTATTTTTCTGAGGGTAATAGTTTTAATCCACGTCTTGCCACAGTTTACAATTTGAATGATCAGCATATTTTCAAATTTCAATTGTCACGCGCGTTTCGTCCACCTACATTTTTTGAATTATATGCGCGGAATAATATTATCACTCAGGGCAATGAAAACATTGAACCCGAAACTATCCAATCTGCTGAATTGGGATATATTTTTAATGGCGCCGGTTCCAACACCGTTTTGCGAACAACTGTGTTTTACACACAAATGGACGACCTAATTACAAACAATGAAACCACTGGAGTATTTGAGAATGTTGACAGCGTGGTCTCGCGTGGTGGGGAGGTCGAGCTGGTTCAAAAAGTTGGTCCAGAGCTGAAATTTTCATTTAATGGAACCTATGTAGATGCAAAAAACAAAACGACTGATACCAAACTAACGAATATTGCGAACATTTTTGGTTATTCAAAGCTAACATACCAAGCAACTCCACGCATGGTGTGGGTGTTAAGTGATCAATTCGTTGGGAAGCGTGGACGTGACACTGGGGATCCTCGCTCACAGTTAAAAGGCTCCCACATTTTCAATCTTACGCTAACTGTAAGTGAATTTTATGCAAGAAATGTTTTTCTAAATTTGGGTATTAAGAATTTAGCTAATGATAAAGCTAGGCATCCTTCACCATTAATTTCGTTTAATGGTATTGATATGCCATCCTATTTAGATGACTACCCCCGGCCCGGCAGAGAAATTTGGTTGAAGGTAACGCTGGATTATTAATAGAAATGTTGTCCAAATATTCTTTTTTAATAATTCTAAGTGCGCTTGCTTGCTTCCCACAAGTTATATTTGCGGATGCCATGCAAGAGCGGCGTATTCTTATATCGGCATCAATTTTTCCTCGAATAGTCGCTGTCGATCAAGAAATTACTAAAAAAGTAGATAAATCGGGTGCAGTTAGATTAGGTTTGTTATATGGATCAAATAAAAATGTCGCTGAAAAAATTAAAAATATTATATTGCGTAAAGTTAAAAGTATTGCCGGTCAAAAAGTTGTTGTACAACTGATTTCCACTGAAAAAGTAAATCTGGAGCAGGGCGAAAAGTTATCTGGAATCTTTCTCGTACAACCCGTTTCGAATAAATTATTGACTCAGGTATCAACCTATGCCAACAAGCACAAGGTATTATCATTTTCACCATTTGAAGGAGACATAGAAAGAGGAATGATGGCAAGTATTTTTATTGGCGCAAAAATACAGCCCTACTTCAATATTAGGCGCATTAAAAACGCAAAATTAATATTAAAACCAGCATTATTGAAGGTGTCAAAAATTTATGAATAAACTGACAACCAAAATTAATGCACTTTACTTTCTAACATTAGCCATGTTGGTTATTGCGTTACTTAGCGCGTGGAAACTGTTATTTATTCCTTTTGTAGAGCATAGTGAACAAACCAAAGCAGATCTATTGTTAGCGCCATATGTTCCGATATTTGAACAAATCATCGATGAAGAACGCGCAGAAGATCTCGAAGCCTTAATTTCCTCTATGATGCTGCTAAAAGATGGAAACAGTGATCAACCCATGTTGTTAAAATTGTCGCTTGATTTGGTCAATAAAAGTAATATTGAACAAATTAATTCCGAAAAAGAAAGTCAATTTAAGGATAGCTCAGCACTCTTTTCACCAACTACTTTTGAGCTTATGGGTAGTCTGTCAATTACCTATAATGATCATACTTACAATAACATTATTCAAAACTCCTATTATGCTGCGATAGGCGCCATCACCATTTGTTTGCTCCTTTTCATTGTTGGACAAAGAATTTTGAGCTTCTTCATCCGGCCATTGAGTACCTTGTCTCACTTTTTGAGTGATGTTGACGCCCTGCATACACAATCTATTCCCAAACAAAATAAACGTACAAGTGTCGAAATACTCAATGTTTGGAATGCGACACAGGTTTTGTTAGACAGAATTCGTCAACGTGAAAGTGATTTGAAAAAAGGACATGAAATCGCCCAGCAAGCATTAAAAGAAAAAGTCGAAGCAGAAACAGCAAATAAGGCCAAATCGAGTTTTTTGGCCAATATGAGTCATGAAATAAGAACACCATTAACGGCCATCATTGGATTTGCAGATTCTTTGTTGGACGAAAATTTGGTTAAAGAAAAACGACAAAATGCGACACATACCATTATTCGCAATGGAAATCATCTACTGCAAATAATTAATGATATCTTGGATTTGTCAAAAATTGAGTCAGACAAATTAGAAATTGAAAATATTGAAGTTTCTCCCGTACAGCTCATAAAAGAAACTGAAGTGGTTTTTAAACCAATAATGCTTGAAAAGGATTTGAGCTTTGTTATTAATTACAATTTTCCATTACCGAAAGTCATTACATCTGATCCCACTAGATTGCGACAAATATTATTTAACTTGTTAAGTAATGCGAAAAAATTTACAGACAAAGGAAAGATAAAACTTAGCATAGCATATAATTCAGATTCAGAATTGTTATTGATCAGCGTTCAAGATTCAGGTATCGGGTTAGATACAGCGGAGTCTAATAAAATATTTCAACCATTCAGTCAGGCCGATGTGTCCACAACGCGCAAATACGGTGGAACCGGTTTAGGTCTCTCAATTTCCCGTCGTTTGGCGCAAATGTTAGGTGGTGACTTGACTTTTACCAGTGTAAAAGGCGAGGGTACAATATTTACGCTAAGCGTATCCACCGGCCCTGTTGCGGAACTGATTCACAATTGCCAAAGTTTTCAGATAGGCCAGGTGGATGCTATTTCTGAAACAGATGCATCCGCACTTGCGGGAAACGTGCTGATCGCAGAAGATACGCCTGATATTCAAGAACTACTAAAGTTTCATTTAGATGGTACTGCCATTAAGCTGACGTTTGCCAACAATGGCCAGGAAGCTGTTGAATTTGCACTTGCTGCTGAATACGACGTGGTTCTTATGGACATGCAAATGCCAATTCTTGATGGATTAGGCGCGACTAAAGAACTCCGTGACAACGGTTACAGAAAACCCATTATCGCAGTTACTGCAAACGCTATGCGTGAAGATCGAGAGCGCTATAAAGTGTCTGGTCTGGATGATTTTATTGCCAAACCTATTGATAAGAATCAGCTATATGCGGTACTAAGAAAATATTTGAAAAATGTAATTATTAACACTAACTCAACAACGCTAGATGCAAAAGAAGAAAAAAAGCGTCAAACCAAACAACGATTAACAGAACGCTTTTTAAATCGATTGCCCGAGTGGTTATCTGACATTTCGACAAATCTAAAATCCCGAAACGGTGCAGAATTGGTGCGAGCTGCACATGTACTAAAAGGTTTGGGAGGAAGCTTTGGGCATCCTGAAATAACAAATTTGTCAAAGATGATTGAAGCGAATGCAAAAGTAGGGGAGTTTGATAGTGCTGATCAAATTTTTGCGGAATTAGAAGAATACTGCAACAAAATCGAAAAATAAAATTTGATCGAGATATCAAAAAAATATTGAATCAAGTGTAATAGTGTCATTACCAAGGGAAACTGGCGGATTAATTACCAAGCGACTTTGTCGGTGACAGCGTACCAGATAGAAATTTAATGAACAAGCTACAAATCCTTCATCAACTTGTAGCCAATGTATTTGATTT